>Ga0182015_10001693_pt1 | contig 28510 bp, 30 predicted proteins | sample 712P3MmetaG_FD_120478 | JGI IMG/M metagenome (GOLD analysis project Ga0182015, IMG submission 120478) | Permafrost microbial communities from Stordalen Mire, Sweden - 712P3M metaG | ecosystem: Environmental > Terrestrial > Soil > Wetlands > Permafrost | place: Sweden: Stordalen | collected... | reverse complement strand
TCCTCGGGGTGCAGGTCGAACACGTAGCGGTGGGTCGCCGAGACACCGGTCAGGTAGCCGCCGGTGGTGTGCAGGATCCCCTTCGGCTTCGCCGTCGAGCCCGACGTGTAGAGGATGAACAGCGGGTGCTCCGCGTCCAGCGGCTCGGCCGAGCACACCGGATCGGCGGCCGCGCAGATCTCGTCGTAGAAGACGTCGCGCCCCTCCCGCATCTCGCACGGCGTGCCCTTGCTGCGCACCACCACGATCTTCTCGAGGCTCGCGAGATCGCCCATCACCTCATCGACGCGGTCCTTCACCGGCGCCGTCTTGCCCTTGCGCGCCGCGCCGTCGACCGTGATCAGCACCTTCGCCTGAGAGAACTCCATGCGCTCGCGCACCGCCTCCGCCGAGAAGCCGCCGAAGACGACGTTGTGCGGCGCGCCGATGCGCGCGCACGCGAGCATCGCCACGACCACCTCCGGGATCATCGGCAGGTAGATCCCGACAACGTCGCCCTGCTCCACCCCGAGCTGCTTCAGCGCGCTCGCGAAGCGTTCGACGTCGCCCAGCAGCTCCGCGTAGCTGATGTCGCGCTCCTGTCCGTCCTCACCGCGCCAGTGAAACGCGATCCGCCCGCCGCGACCCGCGATCACGTGACGGTCCAGGCAGTTGTAGGAGACGTTCAGCGTGCCACCCGTGAACCACTTGTAGAACGGCGGCTCGTCATCGTCGAGCACCCTGCTCCACTTCTGGAACCAGTCGAGCTCCTCCGCTTGCGCGGTCCACCAGCCGAGCGGGTCCGCCGCCGCCCGCCCGTAGACCTCGGGGTCGTTCAGCAGCGCCTGCTCGCGGAAGGCCGCCGGCGGGTCGAACCTCTCGACGTCGAGCAGCGAAGCGAGCTCCTCGTCGAGCGCCTCGCCCACGACGGGATCGAGCTCGCTCGACATCGCTCAGCCGCGCCCGCCGCGCTTGCGCCTGCGCTTGCGCGAGCCGCTCGCGGCGCCACCAGCCGGCAGCACGGGCGCAGGCGCCACGATCGCGCCACCGGCGGTTCCCGTCTTACCCGCGGAACCGCGCCCCGTGGCACCAGCCCGTTCAGCGCGAAGCTGCGCCTGCGACGGCCATGGCCGCGCCTCCCCGGCGGCCCACGCCGGCGGCTCGCCTTTGGGCCATTTCCCAATGAACAGCACCCCTGAGATCGCGAGCCAAAGCGCCGGCACCACCTGCAGGTCCGCGCCGCCGATCGGAAAGAACAGCAGCAGCGCCGAGAAGCTGCCGAGCACCGACATCCACAGCGGCAGCAGCCCTACGCGCACCGCGTTGACGACCACGCCGATCATCCCCGCCGCCAGCGCGATGCCCGCAAGCGGTCCGAGCACGCCCACGACCAGGTTCGCGCCGCTGCCCGTCGTCGCGTTTTCGAACGCGCGCAGCGAGTGGTCATGGCTGGCCGCGAAGCTGTGCGCGACAAGCGCGCTCGTCACCTGCCGCACGACGCTCAGCACCGCGAACGCACCGCCGCCGTAGAGCACCAGCGGGCGCGCCAGCCGCCACGAGTGCGGGCGGCGAAACTCGACCGCGTCGCACAACAGCCGCAGCACCAGCACGAGCGCCACGATCGACAGCGCCGCGATCACGCTCCCCGATATCAGCGCGAAGCCTTCGTGGCTCAGGTATTTCAGCTCGGCCGTCGCCGGGCTCTGCGCCGGGTCGGCGACGCCCGACAGCGCCGGCCCCAGGCCCTGAAAGAGTCCGACCGTCGGGCCGCCGTTCAGCGTCTTGAACACGATGATCGCGCTCAGCAGGTAAAGGAAGCCGCCCGCGAACGCCGGTACCGCGAGCTTGCCGCGGCGTGCTTCCTCGCTGGCGACCTGCTCGCGTATCTCGGCTGCCGAGGGCATGAGCAGCGCAGTCTATGATGCGAGCATGGAGAGTGGCGGCTTCGGAGACCTGTTCGGCGATCCCGATGAGCTGCAGCGGCGCCTCGCCGAGTTCGCCGAACAGATGCAGGGCAACCAGCGGCTCGTCTGGGCAGACAACGCGATCAAGCTCGCCGTCGACATGACCGTCGCCGCCGTCGGGCGCATCAACATCCAGGGCAACGCCGAGGCCCAGGCCGACCAGATCCGCACCGTCATCGCCCGCGTCTTCCCCGAGGCGGTCGCCCTCGTGCGCGAGGCCCGCGAAGGCTTGCAGTAATTCAGTAGTCCAGCCGGCGCGCAGCGCCGTCCTGGACGAACTCAATACGCGCCCGCCCGCTCCGCCTCGCGCTCCTCTTCGCGTGAGGCGCGCCCCGCGTAGAGCACCTCCTTGAAGGAGCGGAAGCGGAAGATGAACACGATCGCGCCGAGCCCGACGAGCGCCGTGAACGCGGCGATCGTGATCTGCTGGCCGACCGAGTACGCGGCCACGACGGCGGTCGGCGCGCTCGACGCGAACACCTTCAGTAGCAGCGCCTGCTGCACACCGGCGCCGCCGGGCGTGAACGGAACCGCGCCGGCGACCTGGTTGACGGCGAACACGAGCAGCACGTTCTGCACCGAGCCGCCCACGCGGAACGCGTCGAGCAGGAACCAGAACGCGACGAAGCGGCAGACCCACGCGAGCGCCTGCAGCGACGCCACTTCGCGCAGGTAGCGGCGCCGGTCGCTGAGGATCGTCACACCCTGGCGCACGCGCGCCCAGAACGCCCTCGCGCGCTCGGCCAACAGCGCGAACGCGACCAAACCCAGCACGCCCAGAGCGGTGATCAGGAACAGCGTCACGTGGAAGTGCTCGGCCAGGTATGAGATGTCGAACGAGCTCAGCTTCGAGAAGGCCGGCGGCTTCGGGAAGACGCCCTGCGTGAACGCGAAGATCAGCACGAGCACGCCCACGCAGAAGTCGAAGATCGACTCGACGAAGAACGCCGCCGCGACGGTCGGATAGCGCGAGCCGGGGATCGACGAGCGCGTCAGGAACAGCTTGATCACGTCGCCGCCGCGCGCCGGCACGACGTTGTTGAAGCCGACCGCCGCGAAGTACGCGCCCCATACCCGACGCCACTGGAACGGGACCGCCGGGTAGGCCGCGCGCAGGCTGTTGAAGAAGCCGCGCGAGCGCAGGGTGAGGTTGAGCCCGAAGAACGCGAGCCCGAGGAACAGCGCCCCCCAGTGCACGGCCGCGAGGTCGGAGAAGAACTTCCCGGCAGCTTCCAGGAACGAGCTGATGCTCTGGCCGATCGAGGTGGACGCCACGGGCACGGTCACCTGTCAAGCGTACGGCCGATGCGCTACAACGGTGCGATGGCGGCCCGCAACGGCCTCACGATCGCGATCACCGGCCCGACCGGCGAGATCGGCAAGGCGGTCGTCGGCGCGCTCGAGCGCTCGAGGGAAGTGTCGTCGATCATCGGCATGGCGCGCCGGCCGTTCGACCCCGAGGCGCACGGCTGGAGGAAGGTCACCTACCGGCGCGGAGACGTGCTCGACCGCGACGCCGTGCGCGCGCTCGTGCGCGACGCCGACGTCGTCGTGCATCTCGCGTTCATGATCATGGGCGGCGCCTCGGAGAGCCGCGCGGTCAACCTCACGGGCTCGCGCAACGTCTTCGAGGAGACTGTCTCCGCCGGCGTCAAGCGGCTCGTGTACGCCTCCTCCGTCGCCGCCTACGGCTTCCACGCCGAGAACCCGCAGCCGCTCACCGAGGACGTGCCCGCGCGCGGAAGCGCCGCGCACTATTACTCCGCGCAGAAGGCCGAGGTCGAGGAGCTCCTCAACGCCACGCTCGCCGGCGCCGACACCACCGGCTACGTATTTCGCCCGTGCATCGTCGCCGGGCCGCAGGCGCCGCTGTTGATCGACAGCCTGCCCTACACGCAGATCTCAGAGCGGCTGCCCGGCGCGGTCTTGAGCCTGCTCGACGGCGTCCCGATCCTCAAGCCCGTGCTCCCCGACCCCGGCGTGCCCTTCCAGCTCGTGCACCACGACGACGTCGCCACCGCGATGCGCGCCGCCGCGCTCGGCCGTGGCGCTCCCGGCGTGTACAACCTCGCCGGCCCCGGACAGCTGACCGTCAAACAGCTCGCCGACGAGCTCGGCTGGTACTCGATCCCCGTGCCCGAGCTCGCCGTCGACGCAGTCGCGCAGATGATCGCCCGGCTCGGCTTCCTGCCCGCGCAGGCGCAGTGGATCGCCGCCTTGCGCGAGCCCGTGATCATGAGCGCGAGCAAGGCCCGGCGGGAGCTCGGCTGGCGCCCGCGCCACGACGCGCTGCAGACCCTGCGCGAGACGATCGCCGCGACGCGCCTCGAGCCGCTGATTCGCTGACGAGGCGACTCTCGCTCGCGCGCCATAGGCTACGTAGCCCGTGAACACGCCTGAGACCATCGCGTCAAGTCAGGGCGCACGCCGCGTGGCGATCGTCACCGACAGCACCACCTATCTGCCGCCGTCGCTGATCGACAGCCTCGGCATCAGCCAGGTGAGCCTGTACGTCGGCTGGGGCGGCGATCTGCGACCCGAGCACGACTACCGCGACCTCGACGCGTTCTACGCCAAGCTCGCCGCGTCGCCGCAGCTGCCGACCACCTCACAGCCGTCGGTCGGGGACTTCCTCTCCTGCTACCGGCCGCTGCTGGACGCCGACTGCGACGTGCTCTCGATCCACATCGCCGCGGGCCTGTCCGGCACATGCGAGAGCGCGCGCGAGGCGGCGCGACTGTTGAGCGGGGAGGGCGCGCCGGGAACGGTCGAGGTGCTCGACGGCCAGACCGGCGCCGGCGGTCTCGGCTGCGTGGTGGCGCTCGCGGCGAGTCTCGCCGCGCAGGGCGAGTCGCTCGCGCGCATCCGCGAGAGCGTCGCACGGGGCCGCGCGAGCCTCGACATCTGGTTCTGCCTCGACACGCTCGAGTACCTGCGCCGCGGCGGGCGCATCGGCGCGGCGCAGGCGATGGTCGGGACCGCGCTGAAGATCAAGCCGATCCTCACGTTCGGAACCGAGATCGCGCCGGTCGGTCGCGTGCGCACGCACCGGCGCGCGCTGGAGCGGATGGTGGCCTACCTGCACGAGCTGAGCGACCGCGGCGCCACCGACTGGGTCGTGCAGCACGCCCAGGCCGCCGCCGATGCCGAGCGACTCGTCGCCGAGGGCACCGCCGTGTTCGGCTTCGCGCCGCTGTTCTGCACCGAGGTCGGCCCGGTCCTGGGCGCGCATCTCGGCTCGGGCATGCTCGTCGGCGGGATGACGCGCCCCTGAGCGCTACAGATGGCTGAGCATCACGGCCCGCTCGGTGCGGATCGTCTGCCACTCCTCGGCGCGCAGGCCCCGCGCGAACTCGTCGATCTTGTGCTTCGGTCCGGTCACCGTGAACGCGACCTGCGTCGTCAGCAGGTGCGGGTGCTCGACGATCGTGCATTGCAGCTGCAGCTTCTCGGCCCATTCGCGAATGCTCTGCTCGAATTCGGCGCGGATCATCTTGCCCGAGCTGACGACGAGCGTGCGCGTTTCGACAGCGTTCGCGTCGCGTTCGGCCGCGACCTCGCTGTGCTGCTCCTCAACCGTGGGGGGCGGGTCGGTCTGGCGCCACTTTTCGCGCTCGTCGTCCCAGTGGCTGACGCTCACGCTCGCCCGCACCCCGTCAGCGGCGAGCACCGCTTCGATCGCGCCGCGCGCCGCGCCAAGTGCGGCCTGATCGGCGGCATAGGCGAACAGCAGCTTTCCGTCGTGGGTGATCACCACATCCCGCGGAACCTTGGCCTCGACCTCCTCGACCAGGTCCGGGCCACGCAGACGCCCGATCAGCTCGCGCAACGCCCCACCGGCCTCCGGCACCTCGAGCTCTGCCTGCATCCGCCAATCCCGCTCGCCGGCGCGCTCCTGCTCGTCGCTCATGGCACGGGACGATATCGGCTCCGTGAACGGCCCACCGCACGAATAGTCAGCTGCGTGAATATTCAGGGTGAGCCTTATGGCGCCGCGACGCAGGCGCAATGATCTCGACACGCGATGGTCGTTGAGGACGCCACCAAGGTCCGAGCCGGACGCAACGCGTCGAGCTCGAGTTCGACGCGCGCGTCGGACGACCAGGTTTGCCTCGAGCTCACGGAGGCGCAGGTCGAGAACGTGATCCGCGCGACAGCCGATGCGCGCGGGCCGAGCCTCAGCCTGCTGCTGTCGGGGCTGATAAGCGAGCAGGCGATCACCGAGGGCTCGCTCGAAGATCGCTACTGCACCGAGCTGGAGAGCGGACGCCTGTCGCACTCGCTGTTCCGCGGGCTGCTGATACTCGCGCTGTTCATCTCCGGGGAAGAGGGTCGCGGCGTCGTGGAAGTGGCGCGCCAGCTGGGACTGAGCCCGAGCACGACGCATCGCTACATGACCACGCTCGTCGCCTTCGGCCTGCTCGTGCAGGATCCCGCGACGCGCAAGTACCGGCTGCCGCTTTGAGCGAGCGCTCGAACCCCGAAAGGACCTGCGGCACGCAACGCCGCGGCGTGCCCTCCGTCAACCGGCGCTTCGGCGCCTCAGGCGCATCACAGCGAGAATGGGTGCACTGGATGGTCCGAGACACTCGAGCGTTCGCCGCGCGGCAGGCCGAGCGAACTCGGTGCGCGCCCCAGGGGCTGAGAGGTAAAAGCTGGCGATCCCGGCGAGGATGACCCCATGGCGACGCTGGTTGCGTAGCACGCTCGAGAGCTCTCGAGCTTCGCTGGTGATAGCGGCAAAGCGCTCGGAGGTGAGACTCGATGTCGGGTAGTGGCCGACGAAGCTGTGGTTGGTCCCGCAGGCATCGTCGCGCCGGTCGACGAGGCTGTCCAGCAGGGCGCTGATCGCGCACACCGGCGGGTAGTAGGCGCTGTCGATGCGCTCCGCCTCCGGCAGCGTCGTGGCGCCCGCCGCCGCCGCGAACAGGGCGTGCAGCGCGAGACACGAGATGCCCGCCGCGACGAGCTCCCACCATAGATAGTCGCCCGCCTCGTGCTGCGCCGCCGCCCACTCGATCAGCTGCTCGTCGCCTTCGACGAGCACGGCGTGATTGCGGCTCTGCGCCTCGCCGCAGCGCTCAGCGGCGTGTACCAGCAGCGGCTCGAGCGCCGCAGCCGAGGGCAGCTTCTGCATCGCGCGCCTGCATGCGCTCACCAGATCGCGTAGATATCCGCCATCGTCGTGCTGCGGGTGATGCCGGTAGTAGTCGGCGTCTGGTGAGCGCGAGCTGACAGCATCGCCGAGCGCGCGATGCAACTGCAGCCCGTTGCGCAGCCAGGCCGTCGCCGGCTCCTCGTTGATCGCATCCAGATAGTCGTAGGCGATCTGGAAGCCCACCATCAGGCGCACGAGCGAGCGCCGGTGCCGCCGTGGCGCGAGCACGGCGAAGAAGGCAGCCGCCTCGGGGTTCAGACGCTCGCGGGTGAGCTTGTAGAGAGCCTGGGCGCGCAGGGTCGCGTCCGGGATCCGCTGTGCGCGGCGTCGCCAACGACGTATCTCCAGTCGAGCGCGGGGATAGATCGTCAGCCAATAGACCACGCCGGCGGTCACGAGCGCGATTATCGCCGGCGGGTAGGACGTACTTTTCCGGTACGCGTTCTTCCCGGAGACATTCGTCCAATACGTGGTTTTCCGGCCCATACCACACATGCTGATACGAGACGGGCCTACTTCCAGCTGTTGAAATCAAATGTACTAGTCCTGCAGTGCGAGCTGCGGAGACACCTGCGAGGCCATATATCCCGGAATTGCCAGCACGGCGAGCGCGCCGACCACGATTAGCAGGATCGTTTGCGCGGTGTGGATGCCTTCGACGGCGAACGGCGCCGGGAACCCCGTCGTGAGCCTGAGGTAGCGGTCGCACAGCAGATGCCCGTATACGCCGGCGGCCGCGCCGACGATGCCACCGGTACCGAGCACGAGGATCGACTCGCACGTCAGCACGCCGCGCAGCTGCCACGGGCTGAAGCTGTGGATGCGCAGCGACGCCAGCGACGCGCGACGCTGCCAGATGCCGGCTCCGATCGCCGCCGCCATCGCAAGCGCCGCCGCGATCATCAACAGCAGCGTGATCTGGCTCATCCGGCTGAGCCCCTGACGAGCAAGCGCATCCGCCTTCGCTGCCCGCTCGCCGCTCGTCTCCACCGTCAGCGCGCTCGTCGGCCCGAGCAGGCCCAGGATCGCGCGACTGACCGCGAACACGTTCGCTCCGGGCCGCGTGCTCACTTCCAGCGCGCTTGCCTCCGCGCTCGCCCACGCGCGCCGGTAGTCGACGCTGCTGAGGATGATCGCGCCGGCGCTCCAGCCGAGGTTCGTCGTGGTCGCGGCGATGCGGAAGGTGACCGCGCCGGTCGGCGTCGGTAGCGTGAGCGGATCGCCCACACCCACGTGATGGGCTTCGGCAAGCTGCTGAGAGACCGTCATCCAACCGCCTTCGCGCACGCGCGCGGTGGCCTCCCGGAGGCTTCCTTCCTGGAGCTGGCTCGCGGGGACGAGGGTGGGCGTGCTCGGAGCGCGCGCGATGATCCACACCCGCCGCCCGTCGATGTCGAGGAACCCACCTTGGTAGGTGCGCACGCCGGCGACGCCTGGCACGGCCGCGATGCGAGCCGGGAGACGCCCCGCGCGAAAGCCGCTGGTGGCGAGATCGTCGCCGTGGTTGACCACCCACAGATCCGCCGTCGAGACGTATTCGGAGTAGTCGCGGTACAGGCCGTGCAGCAGGTCGTTGTGCGAGTCTTCGGCGACCACGCAGCCAAACACGGCGATCGCGCCCGTGGCGGCGAGCGCGAGCGAGCGCACGGTCGTCGCGCGCAACGCGCGCACGGCAACCGTGAGCATGTTCAGTCGCGCCGAGTAGGCCGCGAAGTGCTCGGCGGCGCGCACGACCAGCTGAAAGGCGAACGGGATCGCGAGCAGCGTGGCGAGCGCCAGCCCGATCGTGGCGAGCACGATCGCCGAGGGCCACAGCAAAAGCGGACCGCTGGTGAGAGCGATCAGCGCCACCCCGGCGAGCAGCAGACGCCGCTGCGCGCGGCCGTCCAGCGCCTGGCCGGGTTCGCCGTCCTCGAAGTACACAGCGTCTACGGCACGGCTTCGTCGCAGGTCCAACAGCGGCGGCGCCGCAGCCAGGCACGTCGCGAGCACGCCCCCGGCAAACGACACGATCAGCGGACGCATGCCGATGACCGTCTGCGTGCCCAGCGCGAACGCCGAGGACAGATAGCTGGGGGTGGCGTGGAAGATCGTGCGCGACAGAAAGTCGCCGACCGCAAGCCCGAGCAGCGACGCGATCACACCGAGGCAGATGGCCTGGAACATCAGGATCCGCGCCAGCTGTCCCGGGCGCACACCCTGCATGCGCAGGTCGGCCATCGTGCGCCGGCGCTCGGGCACCGTCAGCAGCATCGCGTTGAACGCCAGCAGCAAGCCGACGATCGCGCTGACGAGCACGAAGAACCCGGTGGCCTCCGTGTTCGGCGTCACCGCCTGTTTGAGCAGCTCGACGTCCTGGTCGGCGGAGGCGACGTTCAGGCGTCCAGCCGCGAGCGTGCTCAACTCGCGCTGGACCAGCGCGCGCCGACCGGGCTTGGTCGTGACGAGGATGCGCGTCACCCGCCCGGACAGCCCCGTTAGCCGCTGCACGAACGACAGCCCGCCGATCGCCGCCATCGCACCGGAGAGCGCGCCGATCGTTTCCGGGCCGAGCGCCGCCACGACGGGCACCCTCGTCGCACGCCCGCGTACTTCCAGGAGCACATGCGGCAGCAGCCCGTTGAGCGGCTGGATCGGCGATGCCAGCCCGAGCGCGTGTGCGGTCGCGCTCGGCACGATGATCCCGGGTGCCGAGGGACCGCCGTGGATCGAGATGTTGCGCGTGATGCTGCCGTTCAGCGCGAGCAGGCTCGGCGCGGCGCTCGCGAGGTCGATCGCCACGCGACGACCATCGGGGCCGACGAGCGACGCGTTCTCGTCGAGGATCGGCGCCGCCTGCTCGACGCCTGGGAGACGCTCGACGCGCCGCAGCACGCGTTCGTCGAAGCCGTCCATGTCGCGTGCGCGCAGCTGCAGGCTCGCGGTGCCAGCGATGCCCCTGACGATCGCGCTCGAGGACGCCGTGATGCTGCTGTTGGCCACCTGGACCGCGAACACGAGCGCCACGCCGATCGCGATGCCGATGCCGGCAAGCAGCTCCTGGACCGGGCGGGTGCGCAGTCGCCTTCCGTACAGGTACAGCAGACCGGAGAAGCGCATCGGCGTCAGCCCCAGGCGCGACGGCGCGAGGACTCCGATGGCGCGAGCGCCGGCCGATCGACGACGAGCTTGCCGTCGCGCAGGGTGCATACCTGGTCGGCGACCGCCGCGGCCTGCGGGTCGTGGGTGACGAGCAGCACCGCCGCCTGCTGCGCGCGCGCAAGCTCGGCGAGCAATCCCAGGATCTCGGCGCCGCGCTTGCTGTCGAGGCTTCCCGTGGGCTCGTCGGCGAGGATCAGCCGCGGCTCGTTGACGAGCGCCCGTGCGATCGCCACACGTTGACGCTCACCGCCGGAGAGCCGGTCGGGCGTGTGGTTGAGCCGCTCTCCGAGGCCGACACGCTCGAGCCAGGCGGTCGCTGTGCGGCGAGCCTGGCGCAGCGGCACGCGACCGGCGAGCAGCTTGATCGCCGCGTTCTCCACCGCCGGCACGCCTGCCATCAGATGGAAGGACTGGTAGACGAAGCCGACGTGGCGGCGCTGATAGTCGGCGGCCTCAGAGGAGGAAAGCGTGGAGAGATCGCGCCCCTCGAAGCGAACCACGCCCGCGTCCGGTGCCATCAGCGCCGCGGCGAGCATCAGCAGCGAGCTCTTGCCGGAGCCGCTCGGGCCGTGCAGCGCGACGATCTCTCCGGCCCCGACGACGAGGCTCACGCCGTCGACCGCGCGAACCGTCTCACCGCCGAAGCCCTGATAGTGCTTGACGACGGCATCCAGTTCGAGAACGGCGCTGCGCGCGCGTTCGCTCACCGCCGTCGTGCCCCCGACTCCGCGCGTCGCAGCGGCACGACATGCGCCTGCGCGGGCTCCGGTTCTCCCTGGAGCTCGCCGTTGTCGATCGTCAGCGCGCGATCGACGCCCGACAGACCCTGAGCGTCGCCTGTGCTCATGAGCACGGCAGTGCCGTCGTCCGCGATCGTCCGCAGCAGCTTGAGCAGCGGATCGCGCTGGAGCAGATCGACGCCACTCGTCGGCTCGTCGATCACGATCAGCGCTGGCTTGGTCACGAGTGCGCTCGCGATCGCCACCCGCGCGAGCTCCGCCCCGTCGAGCTCGTGGCACTCCAGGCGCGCGCAGCCCTCCGCGCCGACCTGAATCAGCATCTCCTGCCCTCGCCGCCACGCCTGCTTCGGAGATGCCCGCTGCGCGAGCAGCCCAGCCGCGACATGCTCGACGACGAGTCCGCGCGAGCCCACCGAGAACCCGCTCTGGCAATAGCCGATTCGCCTCCCCAAGAGCTTGTTGCGAGAGCTCGCCAGATCCTGTCCTTCGAAGGAGACCCTGCCCTCTTCGGGCGGCTCGATCCCGGCGGCGATGCGCAGCAGCGTGCTACGGCCGGAGAAGCGGGCGCCCCACACGGCAACGAGCTCGCCCGGCTCGATTCCGAGGCAAATGTCTCTGACTGCCACCCGCTCGAGCCTCCCGCGCCGGTAGCGCCTCGTGACGTGCTCGATCGAGAGCAGGCTCATGCCGGCTCATCCTGCCACGGGCGAGGGCGCGCGCACGGCGCGCAGCTCCGCGCGCGCGTAGGCGATCCACGCGAGCTGAGCGTCGATCATCCGCCGGCGCTCCTCGATCAGCAGTCGCTCGACCACGCCCGATATGTCGCCGCTATCGACCTCGCCGCCATCGATCGGCCGCGCGAGATCCTGGGCTTCGCGGATGCATTCGCGCTCGTAGCGGCCGATGAAATCCAGCGCCGCGTCGACGCTGTGCACGCCCGCGAGCGTCATGCGCCCCAGCATCTCCACGCGCTGGGGGTCGTTGCGGACGCGCTCCGCCAGCCAGGCCCTGTAGGCGCGCGCGCCCCGCGCGGTGGCCCGATACGACGCTCCGGCCTTGGCTCCCTGACTCACGCCGGTGGTCGAGCGGCCCGACATCTTCTCGATCAGCTCGGCATCCATCAGGCTGCCGAGCGCCGCGTAGATCGACGAGCGGCCCACGCTTAGAAAACCTCCGAAGCGACGGTCGAATCGCTGCCCGATCTCGTAGCCGTGGCTCGGCTTCTCGATCACCAGGCCGAGCACCGCGCACGCGACCTGCGAGCGCAGCACCGCGTTGCTCGCGCTGTCCGCCCCCCGCTCCTCCAAGACCTGCTCGCCAGGCGCCGCCACATGAACTCCTAGTACCTCAAGTCAACAGATCTCCAGCTTCATCGTAATCGTACCGTTCGTTCCAAACTTTGCCGTTTACCCGGTAGATAGAAACAAACGATGTCAAGTTTGCCCGAGGCTGACCACACGGGCGAATCTCCCCGCGATTGCTATGCCGCGCGGGAGCTCAACTCGCGCAGCGCCTTCAACACGAGCTCGTCGTGCTCGGCGGGTTTGACCTTGCGCAGGACCTGGACGACCGTTCCCTCGGCATCCACGACGAACGTCGTACGCTCGTTGCCAAAGTACGTTTTGCCGTACATAGACTTCTCGACCCAGACGCCATACGCGTCGGCGACGTGATGGCCCTCGTCGGCCAGTAGAGCGAAGTTCAGTCCCTCTTTGTCGTGGAACTTCTTGACCTTCGCGACTGGGTCGGGAGAGATCCCGAGTACCACAGCGTTCGCCTGCTCGTAGTCCGCGTGGTGGTCGCGCACGCTACACGCCTGCGTCGTACAGCCAGGTGTCGCTGCCTTCGGGTAGAAATAGACCACGACCGGCCGCCCACGCAAGTCCGAGAGCTCGACGGGGTCGCCATCCTGGTCGGGGAGGGTGAAGTCGGGGGCCTTTTGTCCTGGTTCGATCATGGGCGGGATCGTAGCCACCTGCCCGCGAGGCCGCCTGACCGCCGCCCACTGTCGCTCGACCGCACGGGGCGCGTAGTATCCGGCCGTGAGCGCCGATCGCGAGCTCGACGTCGTCCTCTTCGGCGCCACGAGCTTCGTCGGCCGTCTGACCGCGGAGTACCTCGCGCGAGCGGCCCCGCCGCAGGCGACCCCACGGAGCCGCGTCCTCACCGCAGCAGCCGCGACAGGCGCCGGTCCTTGAGCACGCGCCCGTCGGTCTGGCAGGTGGGGCAGTAGGCGATCACGTAGTCCTCGAAGTGGACGGCCTCGAGCGTTGCGCCACAGCGCGGGCACGGCTCGCCCTCGTGGCGGTGGACGCGCAGCGGCATCGGCAGCTTGTCGGGGATCGGCAGGCTGATCGCCTGCTCGTAGTGCGCGAGCGCGCCGGCGAGCGTCTCGAGCATCGCCTCGCGCAGCCGCCGCGTCTCGTCCTCGTCGAGGTCGGCGCCGCGCTTGTACGGCGAGAGTTGGGCCTGCCACAGGATCTCATCGACCCACGAGCGCCCGACGCCGGCGATCACGTGCTGGTCGCGCAGCAGCGCGTGCAGCGGTCGCGGCGCGTCGAGCAGCTCTTTCAGCTCTGCCGGCTCGCCCGGCTGCGGCCACGCGTCGGGCCCGAGCGTCGCGAGCGCATCGTCCTGCCGGAGCTCCTCGGCGGGCAGCAGCTTGACCCACGCGGCCTGCTTGGAGCCGAACTCGCGCAGTCGCAGCTCCCGCCCGTCGTCGAACCCGACGAGCAGCCGCGAGGTGCGATCGCGCGGACCTGCGGGGGTCTCATACAGCTGCAGGCGCCCCGCTGACATCAGATGGATCAGCAGCGTCAGCGGCGGCGCATCGTCGTCCGCGCCCTCGACCTCGACGATCAGCTGCTTGCCGCGCCGGCGCACAGCGGCAACGCGGCCGCCCTCGAGCGCCGACAGCGGCGGCGCGAACGTCTTCAGCGCGTTGATCCCCGGGGCTCGCGCGTAACTGATCTGCGCGCCCGCCAGTGCTCCGTCGAGCAGGCGCGCCGTGATCTCGACCTCGGGCAGCTCCGGCATCGCTCCTCATCGTAGGGCGCGCGGTCAGGGCGCCGCCAATCTGAGCACTACGCCCTGAGACGGTCGTGGACCAAGCGAGGCGCGGACGCAGCGAGCGTGGCGTGCTTATTGCACGCGAGCGAGCGAGGACAAGGCCTCGCGCCGTGTCCACGGCCGTCTCAGTACGCGCGAATCGGCGGACCTTCATACTTGACGCCCTTCGGGCTCGTCCAGCGCACGCGCCAGTATTCGCCGGCCGTCGTCGAGCTGAAGCTCCAGTAGCCGCGGCCGTTGGTCTTCACGGTGCGCAGCGTGCGGTAGCGCTTGGAGCCCTTGGCGCGCACCAGCACGCTCACCTTCGTGGCGCCGGTCGTGGGCCGTACGAGCCCCCACAGCGAGACGCCGTGATGCTCCTTGGTGACGGTCAGCGGTACCGGCCACGCGTAGTACAGCGGCTTCGGCGTGCCGTTGACGGTCTCGAGGCCAGTCTGGAAGCTCGCTTCAGGTTCTGAGCCGCCGACCGGGTCGTCTTTGAGCAGGTACTGGGAGAACGCGACCACGCGCGGGTTCCCGTAAGCGATGCGCTCGTCGATCGCGTCGTATTCGGCCTGCTGCGCGAGCGACACGCCCAGGTACTTGTTGGGAAAGCTCTGAACGCCGAACTCGGTCAGGTAGATCGGCACGCCGCCGGGGATCGCGTGGGCGCGAGCGGCCAGGTTGAGCGCGTTCGACAGGCGCGAGAGCACGCCGATCATCACGTCGTCGCGCTGCGACGGGACGTAGAAGGGCCCGGCCGGCAGCGTGTATGCGTGGTGGGCATAGCCGCTCATCTGCAGCTCGCTGCAGGAGCCGGCTTTCTTGTACTTGGCGTTCAGGCAAAGCGCTTCGCGCATGAACGCGAGCGGCGCCACGGGATGGTGCAGCGCCCCCGCGCCTTCGCTGCGCTGGTTGATGGTGTCGTAGCCGGCCGGCGCGGTTTCACCGAAGAGCACACGCGGGTGGGTCAGCCCGGCGGCCTGCAGGCCCGCGTAGCCGGCCTGATACAGGCCGCGGTAGATCCGCCCGGAGGCGGGGGTGCCTTTGGCGGTCCACTGCGGCATCAGGAACACGGGCTCGTTGGGCTCGTTCCAGATCGCGTAGGTCGAGACCTCCGAGCCGAACTCGCGCGCCACGGCCGTCATGAATGCTTCGAAGTCTTCGGGGTTCGGCCGGGTGGTGTAGGGAGCCTGGTGGTTGGAGGTGGCCCAACGCGGCGCCGGCCCGGTGACGGTCAGCAGCACGGGCCAGCCGAGCTGCTTGACTTCGGCGAGCAGCGTCGCGTACGCGCCCCAGTCGTAGTCGCTGACGGGATTGGCGGCGTCGAAACTCGGCTCCGTCGCGCTCGTCGGCGCGGGCGCAACTTCGGACCACTTCAGCTCGACGCGCAGCGCTTTGACGCCGAGATGCTCGAGCTGTTCGAGCGTGTGGTGGCGAGTGTTCGACTTGAGCAGCAGCGCCGAGGCCTCGAAGTAGTTGATCTGGCCTTGCGAGGCGAGCGCCTGGACGGCACCCGCGGAGCCCGCGAGCATGGAGCAGGCGAGGAGCGAGAGGAGGAGAGTGCGGATTCTGGGCATGGTCGCTTGAGACACCTCGGCGCAGAGAAGGTTGCGGTCTATGTAGCGTTCGGGTCGATGAGCACCCCGATCGCACCGGACGACATCGTCCAGACCCCGGCGGAGGGTGAGGCTAACAGCCGCCCCCCGCTGCTCGTGGTCGAGCCCTTGCGCGCGTTCCTCGACGCGCACGACCTCGGCGCCGGTGAGCTTTTGGCGACCCCGATCGGCGAGGGCCACTCGAACGTCACGTACCTGATCGAGCGCGGCGGTAGCGAGCTCGTGCTGCGCCGCCCACCGCGCCCACCGCTGCCGCCGAGCGCGCACGACGTGCTGCGCGAGGCGCGCTTGCTACGCGCGCTGCGAGACACGCCGGCGCGGGTTCCCGAGGTGCTAGCCGTGTGCGATGACGAGACGACGATCGGCGCGCCGTTCTACCTGATGGAGCGGGTCGAGGGCGAGGCGATCGTCGCGAGCCTCCCGCCCGCGCTCGACACGTCCGCGGAGCGCCGCCGCATCGGCGAGCAGCTGATCGACGCGCTCGTCGAGATCCACGGGGTCGACTGGCGCGCCGCGGGCCTCGACGGCTTCGGCAAGCCGACTGGCTACCTGGAGCGCCAGCTGCGACGCTTCGGCGGCCTCTGGGAGCTCAACAAGACGCGTGAGATCCCAGCCGTCGAGACGGTCGGCGCGTGGCTCGCCGAGCATCTGCCGAGCTCGCCCGAGGCGACGATCGTCCACGGCGACTACCGCCTCGGCAACACGATGTTCGCGCTCGACGCGCCCGCGCAGCTGACGGCGGTGCTCGACTGGGAGATGGCGACGATCGGCGATCCGCTCGCCGACATCGGCTACCTGTGCATGATGTGGGCGCAGGAGGGCGACCCGATCGAGGGGTTGCGCGCCGCGCTCGGAAACGTGACGCGCGCGGAGGGCTTTCAGACCCGCGATGAGCTTATCTCCCGCTACGAGGAGCGCTCGGGCCGGGCTGTGGGCGATGTGCGCTGGTACGTGACGCTGGCGCTGTGGAAGAGCGTGGTGTTCATGGAGGGCAACTACAAGCGCGCGATCGCCGGCACCACCGACGACCCCTACCTGCGCCAGTTCGGCGAGGGCGTGCTCGAGCTGGCGGGACGCGCCGAGGAGGTGGCGCTCGGTGCCGGAGCCATCTGACGCAGCCGACGGCGATCCCCGCTCGGCGCTGCTGATCGATTGGGGCGGGGTGCTGACGACGAACCTGTTCGCGTCCTTTCACGCGTACTGCCTGAGGGCCGGGATCCCGCCGGAGCACCTGATGGGCCGTTTCAGAACCGATCCGGCCGCGCGCGAGCTGCTGATCGCGCTCGAGAAGGGCGAACTGGAGGAGGACGCGTTCGAGCTGCAGTTCGCGGCACAGCTCGGCGTCTCCCCCGACGGCCTGATCGACGGCCTGTTCGCGGGCGTGCACCCGGACACCGCGATGGTGCGGGCCGTCGCGAAGGCGCGCGCCGCCGGCGTGCGCACCGCGCTCGTGTCGAACTCGTGGGGCGTGCACCGCTACCCGCACGAGCTGTTCGACGAGCTGTTCGACGGCGTCGTGATCTCCGCCGAGGAGGGCATCCGCAAGCCTTCGCGGCGCATGTACGAGCTGGGCGTCGAGCGCGCCGGCGCGCGGCCACAGGAGTGTGTGTACGTCGATGACCTGCCCTTCAACCTCACCCCCGCGCAGGAGATGGGAATGGCGACGATCCACCACACGAGCTCCGAGAAGACGATCCCGGAGCTCGAGCGGCTGCTCGGCGTGTCGCTGGCGGCGTAGCTGCCGCTGACGGCCCAGGCGCCGTTTCTGTAGATAAATCAAGCGCTCATATAGTAGACTTAGCTCGTGAGCACGACCATCCGCGTAAGCGAGCCAACCCGCGATCGCTTCGCGAGATTGGCGGAGGCAACGGGCCGTCCCATGAGCCAGCTGGTCGACGAGGCCGCCGACGCGCTCGAGCGACGCGTGTTCTTCGATCAACTCTCGAGCCGCTACGAGGCTCTGCGCTCCGACCCGGACGCGTGGAGTGAGATCGAGGCCGAGCGCACTGCTGAGAGCGGCGCGCTGCATGACAGCTCGTCGTGAGCCCGCGCCGCAGCGAGGTCTGGCTGGTCGACTTCGGCGAGCCGGTCGGCCGGGAGCAGTCTGGCAGGCGACCAGCAGTGGTCGTCTCAGCTGATCTCCTGAACGAGAGTCGCGCGGGCGTCGTCGTGGTGGTGCCGATCACGACGGCCTACCGCGGCCTGCCGTCCCACATCGAGATCGATCAGGGCAATTCAGGGCTCGACGAGGTGAGCTACGCCAAGTGCGAGGACGTCAAGTCCATCTCAGAGCAGCGTCTCATCAGCCGACTCGGCACCGCGAGCGACGACGTGATGTTCCGCGCCGCCCGCGCACTGCGCTTCCTACTCGACCTTTGAGCTTCATTCGAGCATCCGAGAAGCCCGATCCCTGACCGAGAGTGCGTATAACCATCGCTATACGCACTCTCGAGCGTGAGACATAGTCCAGACGGTCCGACCCCCGGGGCCGCCGGTCCTTCGCGCCTCAGTCCCGCTTGCCCCGCCCGTATAGCAATTTGAAAGCCCCCGCGAGCATGCGCGATGTCCGCGATTTGTACGGGAACATGAACAGTTCCTTCTTCATCGCCAGTTTCGCGGTGACGACGATCGCCTGCTGGGAGCAGTACTTGCGGATGCCGCCGGCGCCGTGGCGCGAGCCGATGCCGGAGGTCTTGGCGCCGCCCATCGGCAGCTCCAGCACGGTGTAGTTGATCATCGCGTCGTTGACGTTGGCGGCGCCCGATTCGATGCGCCGGGCGACGGCCTCGCCGCGCGCGGCGTCGCGGGAGAACACCGATGCGCCGAGGCCGTAGGGCGAGTCGTTGGCGAGGCGCACGGCCTCGTCGGCGTCGGCGACCTTCATGATCGGCAAGGTCGGCCCGAATGTCTCCTCGGTCATGCACTTCATCGTGTGATCGACATCGACGAGCACCGTCGGCTCGTAGAAGCGGCCGGGGCCGGGCGCCTGCTTGCCGCCGGTGAGCACCCGCGCGCCCTTCTGCACGGCATCGTCGACGTGGTCTTTGATCGTGTCGAGCTGCGGCGGGAACGTGATCGCGCCGACCTCGACGGTGCCGAAGCCGCCCGCGGGAGAGCCGACCCGAAGGGCACGCACCTTCTCGGTGACCTTCGCGACGAACTCGTCGTAGACGGGCTCCTCGACGTACACGCGCTCGATCGAGATGCAAGTCTGCCCGGCGTTCTGCATCGAGAAGTACGCAGCGAAGTTGGCCGCGCGCTCGAGGTCGGCGTCGGAGAGCACGATCATCGGATCCTTGCCGCCGAGCTCCAGCGACGCGGGGATCAAGCGCCTGGCAGCGGCTTCGGCGACCTTCCTGCCGGTCTTGGTGGAGCCCGTGAACATGATCATGTCGACGTGCTCGATCAGCGCCGCGCCAGTCCCGCCGCGCCCTGTGGCGATCTGCAGCACGTCCTCGGGCAGCCCGCACTCGCGCAGGCCTTCGGCCATCAGCAGCGAGGTCAGCGGCGTTATCTCAGATGGCTTGAGGATCACGCTGTTGCCGGCCATCAGCGCCGGGATGCAGTCGCCGAAGGAGTTCGTCAGCGGGTAGTTCCACGGCCCGATCACGCCGATCAGCCCGAGCGGGCGATAGCGCTGGATCAGCTTCTTGCCCTTGACGAGCACCTGGCTGGACTTGACCGACTCGTCGGCGAGGTAGTCCGGACCGTGCTTGGCCCAGAAGCCGAACGCGTTGCCCGCGTAGCCGATCTCGGCGAGGTTCGCGTCCTCATAGGTCTTGCCCGTCTCCGAGACGATCGTCTCGGCCACACGCTGGGCGTTGTCCATCAGCCACTTCTGCGCGCGCAGCAACACGCGCGCGCGCCCGTCGAAGCCGTATGCCTCCCACTGCGGCTGCGCCGCACGTCCGCGCGCCGCCATCTCCGCAATCGCCGCCGCGCCGAGGTCGGGGACCGTGCGCACGGTCTCGCCCGTCGCGGGGTTCTCCACCGGGATCTCGCTCGCGGCCGGCGTCTCCACCGGCGCAATCTCGCTCGCGGCCGACGCCGCGACCGGGGTCTCCACGCTCGCGACCGGCTCCTGTGCCGGAGCCTCGACCGGCGTCTCCTCGCTCGTCTCGGCGGCCTCGCCGCCGGCCTGGAGGATCTCCTGCTCGACGTGCTGCTCAACGCTCGCCATTCAGATGCACTCTCCCCTGCTCGTAGCCGTGTACGAAGAGATTACTCCTCGAGCGCGCGCCGCCCGGCATCGATTGGCTACGCGGCCAGCGTCAGTCTGAGATCTCGAGCGACGCGATGCCGATCGGCTCCGACGGGCGGTCTCCGCCGTCGGTCGCGACGCCCTCGAGCTTGTCGACGACGTCCATGCCGTCGGTGAGCTGCCCGAACACGGTGTGCTTGCCGTCGAGCCACGGGCAGGCGTCGGCGGTGACGATGAAGAACTGCGAGCCGTTGGTGTCGGGACCGGCGTTGGCCATCGCGAGCGCGCCGCGGACGATCTTGTGCGGGTTGATCTCGTCCTCGAATGTGTAGCCGGGGCCGCCGGTGCCGGTGCCCTGCGGGCAGCCGCCCTGGATCATGAAATCCTTGATGACGCGATGGAACGTGAGCCCGTCGTAGAAGCCCTCGCCGGCGAGCTTGCGGAAGTTCTCGACGGTCTTGGGCGCGTCGTCGTCGAACAGCTCGAAGACGATCGGTCCTTCTGTTGTCTGCATTGTGGCGACGCTCACGCCGCGCAGCTTATCGCGCAACGATCTACTGCCCCGACTATGTACCTGGTGCTGCCTGGAGGACAAGCGGTTGGATCGCCCTCACCTTGCGTCTGCCGAGATGGTTCTCGACGACCTTGATCGCTGGTCCGCGAAATGTGAGATCGAGGGCGTGATAGATGCTGAGTACCGCGTCCTGGAGCTGCTGGTCGTCCTCCAATGCCTTGACTTTCAGGCCCTCGAGCTGGCGAAGCTCCTCGATGCGAATTGGACGCCCGTGCGTCCTAAACCGGTCGTATGAGGCTTCGGAACCGAAGTGCTCGGAGATTTGCTGCGCAAGCGGGGCCGGATCGTCCCAGTAGCGAAGCATGTATTGCTCTAGCCAGCCAGCGACGATCTCCTGGGAGAGCTTTATCTGCTGGGTGCAGAACTCCAAGAGCCCACCGGAATAGCCACGCAGAATGGGCGTCCACGCAGGCAGCACCGCCACATCCTCGGCAATCTCCTTCTTCGCGCGATCGAAGTCACGCAGTATCGCGTGAGCCGGAGCAAATCGCTGACCCTCGGGCACGGGGATAAGGATTTGCGGATCGATCGGTCCTAGCTCGGAATGCAGCCCCATGACTATCTCGTCGCCTCCGAGCGCCAGCATTGTCGCGGCCGACTTCGCCTGGAGAGGAACGATGCACCGGATGTTGTCGAACTGCGTGCGCAGGTAGTTGAGCATCTGCTCAGCGGCTTCGGCGGAGCCTCCCGGACTATGGATGATGAGGTCGAGGTCGCGCTCCTCGACGCCGTTGCAGCACTCCATGAGTGCATGCACATCGTCCGGCTCGACAGTCAAGGCAGGGTCATTGAAGCCGCTCCCCCCTAGCCAGCCGCTGGCGTACACGATCACAGCTCGGCCAGAGATTGCCCGCAACGCATTGATGTAGCCGAGGCGTATTCCATCGAGGTCCGGCCCAAGCGGACCCCGCTGTTCCGCGCTCTCTTGGACCGCGCGGAGGACTTCCCCCCAAGTCGCCACTGCAGAAGCTATCCGTTGGTGGATGCGTAGGAGCCGACGCGAGGCGCGCTAGCTTGAACGCCAGCTCGATAGGCGCGCTCCGTCGCCTCGTAGATATCCATAAGGCGCGTCACGTCATCCTCAAGCCCGCTGTCAGGGAGCTGGCTCAGGATCGTGGCGACATCTTGGCTGGGCGTCTGCTCGCGCTCAGCCTCTTTGCTTGACGGCTCGTCCATAGCTAGATCGTACCCCAACGTCCTCTCAACATCGGCTTTGCGAGCAAATCGCTACAGGTCCGGCCCGCCAGCGTATAGGGACATCTTGACAACGATGTGCATTGTGGCTTTCGTTGGCATCGGGCTACTGTATCGGGCAGTCGCGAGACGACGCTCGAACCTCACGCATCGGCATCGAGAGGCTCGCACGCGCGAGGCGCTGAGTTCATGGTGCGCTATCGGCGCTCGCGGCCTCGTCATGGCGAACTACCATCGGGTTGCCGGCTGGCTGGATACCGAGGAGTGAGGTGGTCGTTTCGTTGATGGGAAGCTGTTCGTAAGTGTTGACCTCCACGACCTGCGTTGGAGTTCCGGTGTTGCCCGGGAAGCTCATCCCGACCTCTTCGACGGTGAAGCGGACGGGGATGTAGGTGTTGGCGTCGACGTCATACTCGATCGGCCACGGCGGGTGAGCCGGCCCGAATGAGGAGCTGGGTTCGTCCCCCACCAGACGCTCGACTACGCGGCCATCCACGGTGCCGCCACCGGCGCTGTGCAGTTGCCCGGCTTCGAGCATCGAACGGATGCGAGCCGCTGGGTCAACCCCTAGTGGCCCATCGTGCAGATCAACGCGCGTGCCGCCTTCGCTTATCCCGGTCGTTATATCCAGTGTGTTAACCGACTGGAGATAGACCTCTTCGACGCTGCCGGCGTAGGCCCGCTGCACCTGCTCGAGATGCGTGCCCTGCGCGGTGACACTCGGCACAGTGGCGAGGACTCGCCAACGCGTAGGCTGGGAAGCAGACCACCGTTCAGCGACCCGCGGCTCGTTGTCTTCGGCTTCGGGACCCACGATCTCAGCCTGAGAGCCGCCCCGCATTTCCATGTGTGAGGTGGTGACGAGGTGCACGACATGCCCCACGGGCGACAGCGCGGCCTCGGCCTGCGCCACGATGTCGAGCCGCCCACTACCGCCTGTGCCCGTCAGCATCAGCGTTCCGGAGGCGGTGAGGATCACGGCGAGCGCGAGCGCGCCCGCAACGGCTCGCCGAGGGCCAGGCCGTCTCTCGGCCGTCCGTGCGTCGGCCTCTTGGAGCAGTTCGCCAAAGCCCTCGAGGAGGCGCTCGTATCCAATGTCGTTGCGGGTGTCGGTCATGTCTCGAGTGCCTCCATCAGGGCTTTGGAATCCAACAGGTCGCTGAGCGCTCCGACCCCACGCGAGACGCGCTTGCGAGCCGCCTGCTCGGTGATCGCCAGGCGCGCTGCCAGGTCGGGGTAAGAAAGCTCGTCGACGATGCGTAGCTCGATCGCCTCGCGCGCATCCTCGGGGAGCATCGCGACACCTGCCGCGATCGCGTTGCGCAAGTCATCGAGACCCGCACGGCGGACGATCTCGGCCTCCGTGTCGGAATCGATCTCCGGGCGCTCGATCCCCAAGCGCCTCATCGCTTGGCGCTCGGCGCTGCCGCGACGGTAGTAGCGCGAGAGCTGTCGTCGCGCGATCGCGTAGAGCCACGCGCCGGCCTCCTCGTCGGTGGCTCCGCGGTAGCGCCCACGGCCAGCGAGCGCTTGAGCAAACGTCTCGGCCCACAGATCCAGCGCTACCTCGGTATCGCTCGTTCGACGCACGATAAACGTCAACAGATCCTCGCGGTGGCGAACGTAGAGACGCGCGATGTCGAGTTGTCGAACAGCCATCGGTCCTAAAGTGCCACGTCCGATCTGGCTGTGACCAATCGAGGGCCGGCACGCACCGGGCGGGTCGCGTATCTCGCAGTGTTACCATGTGCTACAGATGGCCGCTGTCCCAATGAGCATCCGGCTCCCCGAACAGACCGTTGGCCGGCTCGCCGACCGTGCCGATCGCTCGAACATGCCCTCGCGCACGCTTGCGCAGCGCTATGTCGAGGAGGGCCTGCGCATGGATGAGCACCCGCTGATCCGCTTCGCGGACGGCCCCTCGGGTCGCCGCGCACGGCTCCTCGGCGGCCCGGATGTGTGGGAGGTGGTCGCCGTCGCACGCGACAACGACGGCGACCTCGCCGAGACCGCGGCGTACCTGGAGCTTTCGCTGGGTCTCGTGCAGGCAGCAGCCTCCTACTACGCGGCTTACCCGCAGGAGATCGACGAGCGCATCGAGCGCAATAGCCGTGAGGTTCGCGACGCCCACAGCGCCTTCGTCGCGGCCCGCGACGTGCTCGGCGGTTGAGACTGCTGCTCGATGAGATGCTGTCGCCGGCGATCGCGCGGGAGCTGCGCGCGCGCGGTCACGATGTCCAGGCAATCGGGGAGCACCCCGAGTGGCGGTCCTTCGATGACCGTCGTGTCATTGAGCTCGCACGCGATGAGCGTCGAGCGATCGTGACCGACAACCTCGTCGATATGCGGCCTCTGCATTACGAGGCGATCACGCCCGGTAGTCCGGGCGATCACGGCATGATCTTCATTCCCGGTGGCCGCCCGCGCACCCGTGCCGACACGGGAAAGATCGCCGAGGCCCTTGAGCGGAAGCTCGCGGCGCATCCCGGAGACGACGACCTGGCAAACGGCGAGGACTGGCTATAGGGACATCTTGACAACGATCTGCGTCGTCAGGGTTGACATGCGCCCTACCTTACCTTCACGCGCTCGAGGCTGAGCGCCGCGGATGAGCCCTCTCCGATCGGGCGGTCGTGCAGCGCCTCGATCACCCGGTCGACCTCGGTCTCTGGCACCGACAGAAACGAGAAGCGCTCGAGTACGAGCACGTCGCGCACCGCCTCGCCGTCGAGCCCCGCCGCGGAGGTCACCGCGGCAACGATGTCTGCAACGGTCAATTCCGCGGCGTGCCCGCCGCCGAGCACGAGCTTGGCGTACGGCTCCTGCTCGTCGCGCCTGGAGATGCGGGGCTTGGAGTGCCTGCGCGGGCGCTCGCGCACGGGCGTAGGCGCCGCCTCTACGCCCTGCTGCCACTGAGTGACGGCGGTCCCGATGTGCCGTTCGATCGCCTCCAGCTCGCGCTTCTGGCGATCCTCGACGAACGTGATCGCGCGGCCCGAGCGCCCGACGCGCCCGGTGCGCCCGATGCGGTGCACGTACGTGTCGGGGCTCGTCGGCACGTCGTAGTTGACGACGAGCGTGACCGTCGAGATGTCGAGGCCGCGCGCGGCCACGTCGGTGGCGACGAGGATCGGCACGCGCCCGCCCTTGAACGCGAGCATCACGCCGTCGCGCGAGCCCTGAGACATGTCGCCGTGCAGCGCGCGCACGTTCATGCCGCGGTCGCGCAGCGTGCGGAACAGCTGGTCGCAGCGGATCTTCGTGCGCACGAACACGATCGCCTGCTGGCCTTCGGCTTCGGATCGAGTGGAACCCGATCCCATCTCACTGCGCAGCACCTCGACGAGCTTGTCCGGCTTGGCCTTCGTCTCGACCGGCAGCTGGAACTGCGCGACGGTGTCGATCGTGAGCGTCTCGGCCTCGACCTGGATGATCTCCGGGTCGTACATGTAGCGGTCGGCGAGCGTGCGGATCGGCGGCGGCATCGTCGCCGAGAACAGCGCCGTCTGACGGCTCGAGGGGGTCAGCGAGAGGATCTTCTCGACGTCCTCGAGGAAGCCGAGGTCGAGCATCTCGTCGGCCTCGTCGAGCACCAGGAAGCGGCAGTCGTGCAGCACCAGCGAGTGGCGCGAGATCAGGTCGAGCACGCGCCCGACGGTCCCGACGACGACGTGGCCGCCGGCGCGCAGCTGCGCCTGCTGGGTGCGGATCGGAGCGCCGCCGAACACCGCCACGACGTCGATGCCGCCGTGCGCGCCGTACGTGCGCAGCGCCTGCGTGACCTGGATGCACAGCTCGCGCGTCGGCGTCAGCACGAGCGCCTGCACCGTCTTCTCGGACGGGTCGATGTACTCCATGATCGGCAGGCCGAACGCAGCCGTCTTGCCGGTTCCCGTCTGCGCCTGGCCGATCACGTCGCGACCCTCCAGCAGCGCCGGGATCGCCTGTTCCTGAATCGGGCTGGGAGACTCGTAGCCGACGTCGCGCAGCGCTTGCAGTGTTGACTCGGACAGCCCGAGGTCGGCGAATGACTTGGTGGCCATGACGGTAGACATGGAGCTTAGGCGGCCGGGTCGAGCAGCAGCTTGCCGGTGGTGCGACGCGCGCTCAGGTCGATCTGCGCCTGGGCCGCCTGCGCCAGCGGATACGTGTGCCCGACGATCGCCCGCAGCTCGCCGGAGGCGGCGCGCGAGAACAGGTCGGCGAGCGCTTCGGCGAACATCCCGGGGCGCTCGAGGCAGTGGAAGATGTAGAAGCCGACGACCGCGCGCGAGTGGCGCAGCAGCGATCCGGTGCGCACCTCGTTGGGCTCGCGCGTCGCGATCCCGCACACGACGATGCGCCCGAACGGGGCAAGCGCCCTATAGGAGGCGTCGAACACGGCGCCGCCCGACATGTCGAAGACGACGTCCACCTCGCGCCCGCCGTTAGCGTCGACGAGGCGCTCGGTCAAGCCCTCGGCGGCGGGGTCGATCGCGGCGTCGGCGCCGAGCTCGAGCGCGAGCGCGCGCCGCTCCTCGCTCGAGGCCGTCGCGATCACGCGGCCGGCTCCGAGCGCGTGGCCGAGCTGCGTCGCGATCGAGCCGACTCCCCCGGCGGCGCTGTGGACGACGACGCTCTCGCCATCGCCAACGCGCGCGGCCGTGCGGTACAGGTGCCACGCTGTCGTGCCCTGGATGATCAGCGCGAGCGCGGTGCCGTCGTCGAGATCGTCGGGAATCGGGAACACGCGCTCGCTCGGCGCGATCGCGTACTCGGCATAGCCACCGTTGCCGACGAGCGCGACGACGCGCTCGCCCGTGTCCTCGCGCACCCCCGCGACCTCGGCGCCGGGAACCAGCGGCAACGTCGCCTTGCGCACATAGGAGTTCGTGCGCGTGTGCGTGTCCGCGAAGTTCAGACCGGCACGCGTGACCTTGATCAACGTCTGCCCCGAGTCCGGCTCGGGCACCGGCAGCTCGGCGAGCTCGAGTACCTCGGGGCCCCCGAACTCGGTCATCTGGATCGCGCGCATCTGACGTCGAGGCTAGCGGAGCCGCGCCCGGCGTCCGTCTCGGCGTGCCCGGGCGCCGCGGCGGGGCCCTCGCGCGAGGCGGGGGCGCTCGGCGTGCTCTAAGGTGCGCGCCCATGCCCATCACCGTGGTCGGATCGATTGCGTATGACACCGTCAAGACGCCGTTCGGCGAGCGCGAGCGGATGCTTGGCGGCGCGGCCGTGCACTTCTCGCTGGCGGCGTCGTTCTTCGACGACGTGCGCGTCGTCGGCCCCGTCGGCGAGGACTTCGGCGAGACGGAGCTCGACGTCATGCGCGCCCGCGGCGTCGACGTGTCGGACATCGAGCGCGTCGCCGGCGGCAAGACGTTCTTCTGGCAGGGCGAGTACGGCTGGGATCTGAACTCGCGCGAGACGCTCGACACGCAGCTGGGGGTGTTCGAGGGCTTCTCGCCGAAGCTCTCGGAGCAATCGCTCACCAGCGACGTGCTGTTCCTCGCGAACATCCAGCCCGACCTGCAGCAGCAGGTGCGCGCGCAGATGGCCGACGCGCGCTTCGTCGCGCTCGACTCGATGAACCTGTGGATCGACATCGCCCGTGACTCGCTCGTCGCGGCGATCGAGAGCGTCGACTGCGTGATCCTCAACGACGCCGAGCTGCGCCAGCTGACCGGCAAGCCGAACCTCGTCTCCGCCGCGCGCGAGATCCTCTCTTGGGCGCCCGCCGGCGCGACCGACGGCAGCACGCGCGGCCCGAGCGTGATCGTCGCCAAGCAGGGCGAGTACGGCGCGGCGCTCGTCACGCGCGAGGGCTTCTTCGCGCTGCCCGCGTATCCGCTGGAGACGGTGATCGACCCGACCGGCGCGGGCGACACGTTCGCCGGCGGCCTCGTCGGCTACGTCGCGGCGCATCCCCACGAGGAGCTCTCCGACGCGCTCCTGCGGCGCGCGATGGCGCACGCGACGGTGCTCGCGTCGTTCAACGTCGAGGAGTTCGGCACCGAGCGCATGCAGCGCCTCGAAGGCGAGGAGATCGCGGCGCGCATCCGCGAGCTGCACGCGATGACCCAGTTCAGCGGCACACCGCTGAAGTTGCGCGGCTGATCGCGCTTGTGCGGATCCTCCGCCGGGTATACGATCGAGCGACGTGACGACTTGGACCTTCATCTGGCTGATGGTCATCCTGAAGATCCCGATCCTGGCGCTGTTCCTGATCGTGCGCTGGGCCGTGCGCCAGACACCGGAGGCCGAGCCGGGCCCCGACGGCGGCATCGGTCCGCGCACGCTGCCGCTGCACCCCCATCGGGGGGGCGGGAACGGATCCCGGCCGCCGCGCGCACCGAGGCGGGGCCCCCACGGAGACCCGGCGCCCGCCGCGCCCCGGCGCGTGCGCGTGCTCGCCTCGTCCCAGCGCCAGCCGCATCGCTGAGCCGAGCACGCCCACCTCGCACACCCGTATCGCCGGCGCCTCGAGGCACCTCACAGCCGCGGATTCGCGACCGCGGGCAGGTGTGCGCTCGCGGTTGCTCATAATCGTGTGTAGCGCCCCCGAAAACCGCGGATAGGAGAGACACATGAGCAGCGAGCGTTCGACGATCGAGGACACCACCACCGGGGGCAGCGGCGAGGCGACCGGCAACGGCGTGGCGCCCACGCCGCAGACGCTCACGGTGACCGACAATCGCACCGGCCGCAGCTACGAGCTGGCGATCGACGACGGCACCGTGCGCGCGAGCGATCTGCGCCAGATCAAGGTCGACGAGGACGAATTCGGGATGATGTCCTACGACCCGGCCTACATGAACACGGCCTCCTGCCGCAGCTCGATCACCTACATCGACGGCGATGCCGGCATCCTGCAGCACCGCGGCTACTCGATCGAGCAGCTGTGCGAGCACTC
>Ga0182015_10001692_pt1 | contig 28511 bp, 24 predicted proteins | sample 712P3MmetaG_FD_120478 | JGI IMG/M metagenome (GOLD analysis project Ga0182015, IMG submission 120478) | Permafrost microbial communities from Stordalen Mire, Sweden - 712P3M metaG | ecosystem: Environmental > Terrestrial > Soil > Wetlands > Permafrost | place: Sweden: Stordalen | collected... | reverse complement strand
ATGGCGCGAGTCTCTTCCCAAGATGCGACGCCGACGTAGACGTTGCCCTGATAGACCGTCGGCGATCCGGTCAGGAGAGCGGCTTCGTGTTCCTCGATGCGCTTCTTCCAAAGCAACCGGCCCGTCTCGGCTTCAAGCGCATAGAACGTGCCGGTGAGATCGCCGAACAGCACAGCGTGATGATCGCCCAGCGGCGCAATCGCCACTGCTTCGCGCACCGGCGCGCCGGCCTGGTACGTCCATTCGATGCATCCGGACTCGGCGTGAAGCGCGTAAATCAGCCCGGCCCCGCTGCCCATGAAGATGTTGCCGTCTAGCACGGTCGGCTGCGCGTAAGCAGAGATCTCGCCGTCCAATCCGAAAGCCCATTTCAGTTTGAGCTTGCGCACCTGGCTGATGGAGAGCCCGGCTGCGTCGGCGGATTGGAAGCGCGCGTTGTTGAGCATGGGACTCCAGCCGTTCCACGAAAACGTGGGGATTTGTTTTAGGATGATGGCGCGCTCCTTGCAGAAGGCCTCAGGTTTTGGGCCGGGCTCGGGGCCAGGAATGCCGAGGTACGTGGCAACCGCCTCTCGTTCTTCGCGACGCAAGGGATAGGCGACCGTCATCATGACGCCCGCGTTCATGGCGCGGAGAATGCGCAGCGCCGGCAATTTCTGGAGCGCCTCGCGCGGAGGGATGCGTGAACCGGCTTGATCGTGACAACCGGAGCAGCGTTGTTTGTAGATAGCTTCGCCGGATGGCGGCTGCGCGCGAGCGGAGATCGCGGCGGCGAGCAGCCAAACGCAGAGAATGAATTGAACACGACCCATCTGCATGAGACTATCATGGAGCGGAGGGCACGGAATGACGTCTCGATGGGCAGTGATTTTGATTGCGGCGGCGGTGTTCGCCGCGGCGATTTTTGCGGAGGATGCCAAGCGGCCGACCACGGAGAATGCGAAACGGCCGATCACGGAGAACGATTTGTATGCGTTCCAATGGGCGGGTAGTCCACAGATCTCGCCGGATGGTTCGAAGATTGTATACACGCTGGTGAAGGTCACGGCCAAGCACGACAACTACGAGACCGCGCTATGGGTGACGCCAGCCACTGGCGGGCCGGCGCGCCAGTTGACGTCCGGACCTCACGATTCCAGTGCGCAGTGGTCGCCGGATGGCAAGCTACTGGCATTCCTGCGCGCCACCGAGAAGGACGGCAAGCCGGAGCCACCACAGATCTACTTACTGTCGATGGAGGGCGGGGAGGCGCGGGCGATCACCGACATTCCGAAGGGCGCGGGAGATCCGGTGTGGGCGCCGAATGGGCGCTCGCTCGCGTTTAGCTCCGCCACGCTAGCCAAGGATTTCGAAAAGAAGAAGGACGATGCCGCGCCGGAGAGCGACGTGCGCGTAATCACTCGCGCGCAATATCGAGAAAACGGCGAAGGCTATATTGATCCCGATCGGCGCGATCACATCTGGATCGTCGATGTCCCGCAAGTTTCGGCCTCGCCGCAGAAGGCCCGGCAGGTGACCACCGGCGAGTTTGACGAATCGGAGATCACCTGGTCGCGCGATGGATCGAAACTCTACTTCACATCCGATCGAGTGAAGGAATCGTATTACGCGCCGCCGCAGAACGCGATCTACGAGGTAAACGCGGCCGGAGGCGAGATTCGCAAAGTGGCGGCGATCGACGGCCCGATGGGTGGACTTGCGCTGAGCCCGGATGGCCGCCGTCTGGCCTTTGTTGGTGCACTGAATCGCGGGGAAGGCGTCATCCAGCGTTCGTATAGCCAGCCGGATCTGTTCGTGACCACGATCGAAGCCGGATCGACGCCGAAGAACCTAACGGCCAATTACGATTTCGATATCGCGGGGGACGTGGGCGGCGATCAGGGGCCCCCGCGGGGTGGCGGGGAATCGAAACCTTTTTGGAGCGCGGACGGCCGCAACATATTCGTGAGAGCGTCGGAAGAAGGTCGCGCCAATCTCAAGCGGATCGATAGCGAAACCGGAAAAGTCGAGGCGGTCACGAAGGGCGATCAAGCAGTGATTTCGTATTCGGCCACACAGGATGGCTCGAAAATGGCGATGCTCGTTTCGACGACGACCAACGTGGGGGATGTGTTCCTGGTGAATAGCCGCTCGGGTGAAATGGAGCCGGTCACGCACGTGAACGCCGAACTCTTCGCGAAGCTTCATTTAACCGAGCCAGAGATGATCTGGTACAAGAGCTTCGACGGACGGCGCATCCAGGCGTGGGTGCAGAAGCCGCCGGACTTTGAGGCCGGCAAGAAATATCCGCTGATTCTCGATATTCACGGCGGCCCGCACTCGGCGTACGGCTACATTTTCGACCACGAATTCCAGTGGATGGCGGCGAAGGGCTACGTGGTGCTGTATCCCAATCCGCGCGGCAGCACCAGCTACGGTCAGGAGTTCGGGAACATCATTCAATACGCCTACCCAGGCGACGATTTCAAGGACCTGATGGCGGGCGTGGACGAATTAATTGCCCGCGGCTGGGTGGATCCCGAGAAGCTGGGCGTCACCGGAGGCAGCGGCGGCGGCGTTCTGACCAACTGGGTGATCGGTCACACGGATCGCTTCAAGGCCGCGGTTTCGCAGCGATCCATCGCGGATTGGGCCGGATTCTGGTACACGGCAGACTTCTCGCAGTTCACGCCGATGTGGTTTCGCGGCGCGCCCTGGGAGCAGGAAGCTGATTTCAAGGCGCGGTCGCCCATCACCTATATACAAAATGTGCACACCCCGCTGATGCTGATCGAAGGCGAATCGGATTTCCGGACGCCCCCGTCGGATGGCGGCGAACAGATGTTTCGCGCTTTGAAGTATCTGAAGCGGACGGTGGTGATGGTGCGGTTTCCGGGCGAAAGCCACGAGCTGTCGCGGTCGGGGAAACCGGTGCATCGCGTCGAACGGCTGGAGAACATCGTGGCTTGGTTTGATAAATATTTAATGGGTCAGGACACTCACGCCTACGATGTGAAATGAAGGCGCTTTTGACGCTCAGCGCGTGCTAGCGCAGGTTCATGCGGCCGAGCAGATTCTGAAACCGCGGGTCGGAGCGCAGGCTGTCGAGCTCGGGGTCGACTTTCAGAAAATCCAGGAACTGGGAGTGCTGTGCGTAGGCTTGCTCCAGTTGGGCGAAGGCCTGGTCCTTATCGCCGAGCGCGGCATAAACCGCGGCGATTCCGTAGGCTGAAATGTAGATGTGCCGGGAGTTGGCCAGAAGATCCCGGAGCGCCTGGCGTGCCTCCGCATTCTTGCCCGCAAGCGCATAGTCGAGGGCTATCTCCGCCAGCGGCCAGGAGGCGCTTTTCAAGATCTCCAAGGATTTTCGTTCCGCCGCAATCGCGTCGTCGAAACGGCCCTGCTGCGTATACACTTGGCCCAGGTAGAAGTATCCAAGCCAATAGTTGGGATCGAGTTCCAGGCACTTGTGAAGCTCCGCCGCAGCCTGATCGTAACGGTGAGCGAAGTACAAATTCCAACTCAGCATCAAATGGTTTTCCGCTGTAAGCGGATCGAGATCCACAGCGCGCTGCGCCTCCTGAAGGGCCTGGTCGGTCCGGCCCATTGAAATCAGATACCAACTGTAATACTCATGGGCTGGGGCATAGTTGGGGTTGAGGCTCATCGCGCGCTGGAACTCGCGCTCCGCCGCGGGCCAGTCGAAGTCGTACATCGTATAATTGGAGGCCATTTCCACGTGCGTGTCCACGAGGGAATCGTCCAGCTCCAGTGCCTTGCGGGCCGCTTCTTCCGCCTTAGGCATGGCCTCGGACGGAGCCATGAGTAAATCTTCGATCAACTGGTAGTAGTACGACATCCCGTCGTAGGCCAACGCGTAGGTGGGATCGAGGGCGATGGCCTGCCGGAAATAATTCATGCCCTTGTCCAGGCCTTCCTGCGAAAATTGACCGGCAAAGTAACGCCCTTTCAGATAGAGCTGATATGCTTCGGGATTCGCAGTCTGGCGCTTGGCCATTTGCGTCACCTGGGCGTTGCTGAGGCGCAGCCGCAGCTTGTCCGCGATCTGGGCGGCGATTTCGTTCTGCACGGCCAGCGCGTCCACCAGCTTGCGATTGTATTGCTCGCCCCACAGGTGGCTGTTGTCGTCAACATTGATCAACTCAGTGCTGACCGAGAGATTGTCACCACGCTGGGTAATCCTTCCCGTCAGAACTGCCCGCACGCCCAGTTCCCGCCCGGCCGTGCGGGCGTCGGCGTCCTTGCTCTTGTAACGGAACACCGCGCTGCGCGACATTACCTTCAAGTTCGGCAACTGCGAAAGGCTGTCGATCAAGCTGTCCGTAATGCCATCGCTCAGATAGTCCGTATCTGGGCTGCCGCCCATGTTGGCGAACGGCAAAACGGCGAGAGAGTCGATGCTCTGGGCCGTGTGGCTGCGCCAGTAAAACAGCCCCGCCGCGGCCACCAGAATCACCAGGATCGCGGCGATCGAGAGCACTACGGGACGCCGGACGCCCGGTGGAGGCACGGCAGGTTTTTGCTCTCCCGTGGCACTCAACAGGCTTGTCAGTGCAAACGCCAGATCGTGCGCGGAATGAAATCTCTGGGCGGGATTCTTTGCCAGACACCGGTCGATCACGCGCTCCAGTTCCGCGGGCGCATGTTTACCGGAGTCGGCGATAGCAGGAGGATCTTCCTTGAGAATGGCGGCCATGGTATCGCCGGCCGACTTCCCAGGAAAGGCCCGCCGCCCGGTCACCGCTTCATAGAGCACGCAACCCAGCGCGAAGATGTCGCTCGGCGCGCCGGCCCTCTCGCCGCGCACCTGTTCAGGCGACATGTAACCGACGGTGCCCATCACGGCCCCCGCCTGGGTTTCATCCAGGGTCACGGTTTCGTCTTGAGGAGACTTGGTCTCGTGCCATCGCGCCAGGCCGAAATCGAGAATCTTGACCTGGCCGCCGGTGGTGAGGAAAACATTGGCCGGCTTGATGTCGCGATGGATGATGTCCTTGCCGTGAGCCGCAGCCAGACCCTCGGCCAGCGCTACTCCCAGCTCGACGGTCTTGCGCCAGGGGAGCGGCGAGCGGCTGAGGCGGTCGCGCAGCGTCTCTCCTTCGAGCAGCTCGGTGACGGCGTAGCGAATGCCTGCGTGCTCGCCGACGTCGAACAGCACCAGGATATTGGGGTGCGACAGCGCCGCCACCGCTTTGGCCTCGCTCTCGAAGCGCGCCAGCGCCTGCGAATCGTCGGCCAAGTGCTCCGGCAGCACCTTGACGGCGACTTCGCGGCCCAGCCGGGAGTCCCGCGCGCGATACACTTCCCCCATGCCGCCCGCGCCAATGGGAGCGAGGATCTCGTAGGGGCCCAGGCGGTCACCTACGGAGAGGGGCATAGGAGGGTTCAGCTAAGTTTAATCGATCAAGAAACGCCTAGGGCAAGAAGCGACTAAGGAATGACACGCGGCGCTGCACTCTGAGAAGCGATGCTCCCCACGAATACCAGGCCTGTGTTGATTGCAGCGGCCATCGTGGCTTGGTTTGATAAATATTTAATGGGCCAGGATACTCACGCCTACGACGTGAAGTAGGATCGTTGCGAGACTAGCCTTCCGCTTCCCAGCGGAAGCGCGCCACGGCCAGTCCGCCAAACACGGCGGCAAACAGAAGCAACACGGCGATGGGAGCCACGGCGGCTTCCAGGCCCAGACCCCGCCACGTCATGGCTTCCAGGCCATCCATGGCCCAGCGCGTTGGAACGATCACGGTGAGCTTCTGCAGCCATTGCGGAAATAGAAACATGGGAATCCACGCTCCGCCCAGCATCACGACAATCAGCGTGGCGAAAATGGAAAGGCCGCGCGTCGCCTCCGGTGTCTTGCCGATGGTGGCAACCAACATTCCGAATCCTGCCGTCATCACAGCGAAGGCGGCGCTCACTCCCAGAAAACCCGCCATGCTGCCTTCCACTCGCACGCCGAAAACCAGCCGGGCGAACAGGAAGTTCACCTGCACCACTAGAAACGCGAGAATGGCCGCACTGACGGCGCGGCTGCCGAGTAAAAGTCCGCGTGACAACGGCGCGGCTCGGAACCGCTTCCACAAGCCGCGCTGCCGCTGCTGCAACAATCCGATGCCGACGTCGATACCCAGGAACAGAACGAACTGCACCACCATCCCGGCGAAGGCGTGAGCATAGCCGTTGTATTGAACGTTGCGGCGCGCGGTGACAGCTTCTTCGTGCGTGGTGTAGGGCATGGTCAAGCCCCTGGACAAACCAGACGAGAGACCGCCACTGGCGCTCTGCCCGGACTGCTGGTTCCAGCGGTCCACGCTCCGCAGCAAGTCTTCCAGGGTCTTTTTGTCCTCCGCCGCCAGACCCTGACTCTGCTCCACCTGGGCGAGCGAATCTTTCACCATCTCGCGCCCGGTCTGGCCCGTGAACATTTCTTTGCTGACGGCTTGCATCACATCGCCGGTGAGGATCCCCGTCACCATGGAGCGCTCGGCAGCATGGGAAGGATCGAAGAGCACGGCGATCTCGGGTTTCTGCTCCGGGCCGAAGAAGGCAGCTCCGGCGGCCTGGCCGAAATTCGGGGGAATGATCACGGCCACCGTGGCGGTTCCCTTGCGCACGGCCGCGCGCGCCTCGCTCGGCGTCGAGGTTTTGACATCCAGCGCCTTTTCTCCGGACAACTGTTTGACGATCTCTTGGGAAATCGCGCTGCGGTCCTGGTCCACCATCAAGACTGGAATTTTGCTTTGGTTCGCCTGGTCACCCGCGCCTCCCAGAACGTATCCGAAAAAGGAGCCGATGGCGATAGGAATGGCAAAGCTCATCAGCAGAGCACGCCGGTCGACGAAGAACAACTGGACGTCCTTACGGACCAAGGCTCGAAACGGGATCATCATGCGTCGCGCAAGCTCCTTCCGGTCAGCGTCAGGAATACCGTCTCCAGATCGGCGCGCTCGCTCGCCACGTGGTGGTAGAGGTGGCCTCGCTCCACCAGCCACTGCAAAATGCGCGGGGTTTCGGTGGCCAGATCCTCAACGCCCACCCGCAACGTTCCGGCTTCGAGTTTCGCGGAACGGACGCCCGGCAGGGCTTGCAGCTCATTCAGGCGGAGGCCGTCGTTTCCGTCTCCGTCCCGCGTGTCATCCAGCTCCACGGCCAGCAGGTTCGTTACGGGCAGCAAGCGATAGAGGCCCTGCAAGGTGTCATCGGCGACGACCTTGCCGTGGTCAATGATGATGACGCGATCGCACAGGCGCTCGGCCTCTTCCATGTAGTGCGTGGTATAGACCAGCGTCTTGCCGCGCTGTTTCAGGACCTCGAGGTTATCGAAGATGGCATTCCGGCTTTGGGGATCGACCCCGACGGTGGGTTCATCCAGAAGCAGGATCTGCGGATCGTGCAGGAGCGCGGCGGCGAGGTTGAGACGCCGCTTCATGCCGCCGCTGTAGTTCTTGACGCGGTCATTGGTGCGGTCCGCCAGGCCGACAAGCTCGAGCGCTTCGCCGATGGCACGCTTGGCTGCTGCTCCATCCAGATCATAGAGCGCCGCGAAAAGTTCGAGGTTGGCTTGCGCGGTCAGCTCGTCGAAGAGCGCGAGATCCTGCGGTACCAGCCCGATGCGCCGCTTGTTGGGATCGGTGTCGCCGGCTAACGTGCGGCCTTCGATCCGCACCGAACCTGAGTCGGGGCGGACCAAGCCGGCAATCATGGAGACTGTGGTGGTCTTGCCTGCGCCGTTGGGACCCAGCAGCCCGATAGTCTCGCCCGCGGCGGCGTGCAGGGAAACGCCGTTGACGGCTACGAGAGCGCCGTAACTTTTCTTGAGAGCGTCAACTTCGAGCATTGGTTTTCGCGCGGCAGTACCAAGGTCTCACGGATATACGCTGTGGTGCAAAGGAATGTTCGAGGTGCGAGGCTGATTACGGCGCTACACTTTGAGAATGAGGATTGTGGAGTTTGCGGTGTCCGTGGCGGCCTTCGCGTCGTTGCTGTGCGCACCGGCGCCCGCGCAATGGCTCAACTACCCCACGCGTGGAATCCCGCGCACGGCCGACGGCAAGCCCAATCTGTCGGCGCCGGCTCCGAAGACAGCGGACGGGAAACCCGATCTCTCCGGAGTCTGGGAGCACCTGAACGCGCGCACCTCCGCCTACTATCTGGATCGGACCGACATTCCGTGGCAGCCGTGGGCGAAGGCGCTGTTCGACCAGAACATTGCGAACAATCAGATCAACAACCCGGAGGGCCACTGCCTGCCGCGCGGCCTGCCCAAAGCAGATGCGTTCGATCTCCACAAAATCATCCAAACACCAGAACTCATCGTGATTCTCTACGAATATCAGACCACCTATCGGCAAATATTCACAGACGGGCGTGAGCTTCCCAAAGATCCCAACCCCACTTGGGCGGGCTACTCGACCGGACATTGGGAGGGAGACACGCTGGTGGTGGAATCCAACGGCTTCAATGGGAAGGCCTGGCTTTCCTACCGTGGCAATCCGACCTCGGATGGCATGCATCTCACCGAGCGAATGCGCCGGCGGGATTTCGGGCACATGGACATTCAGATCACCATCGACGATCCGAAAGCTTACACGAAACCATGGACCGTCGAACTGCATCCGCAGCTGATTCCGGATACGGAACTTATGGAATTCGTCTGCGACGAGAATGAAAAGGACTTGCGGCACCTGACCACGAAGTAGGGCGCGCGGTTATTTCTTGCGGACCGCTTTTCGCTCGCCGGCTCCGGCGTGAAAGGTAAAACCCGTCACCATGCCCTGAGCATCCCGCATGAACTCGACCCAGTCTCCATTGGTGCGCGAGACAAAGCGCGTCTCCGAATTAGCCACCAGCGGCAGCTTCAGCGGGTTCGCGCCCTCGCGCAGGAATAAGAGATCGGCTTCGATTGTGATCACTGCTTCGTGTCCGGGCGTAAACTCGTAAGTCCCGGCATATTTCGAGAGGATCTGGGGCGCGAGCTTGATGGTCTCAATCCCGCCGATCATATGCGGGACCGAGCGGTCGTTCTCGCATACCGTCTCCAGAAGGTCGGTGTCGGCCGCGAAGGTCTTGTCGATCTTAAACGAAAACGGGTGTGTAAACGCCCCCGGATCGTCAATGGTCATCAGCAAATCCATGTGTCCGAAATCGCGGCGGTGGAAACGCTCGGTAATGCGGAGGGCTTCCGTTTGAGGATGGCCTTCCACGTCCAGCCAGCTTTTGCTGTTGAATCCGGCGGTGTCGACCACCAGCGTGTCTCCTTCCCAATGTCCGACCGAGTAGCCCAGCCAGGTGGGATTGGGATCTTTCGGAAGCTCGCGGCCGTCGGTAAAGATGGTTCGATAAATGCTGTTGGTGCTGCCCTGATACAGAAGCGCAATCAGCCCCTGAGTTTGGATGATCCGGGTCAAGTCGACGATATGGTAGTAGGGAAAAGGGTCGGGCAGGCAAGTGGCGCGCGGAGCGTCCTTCGCCATGTCGCGGACCCGCTGCTGGTACAGTGCTTCGGCCCACGGCTGGATATCACGGGGACCGAGGTCTCTCGCGATATTCCGATCGTAGCCTCCCATGCCCGTTCCCTTCCAGATGCCGGAGAGATCCGGTTTTCCATCTGCGGTGCGAGGCGCGGGCGCGGCAAGATTCGGTTTGCCATCGGCGGTGCGCGGGATGCCGGGGGTAGGGTAGTTGAGCCACTGCGCGCCAAGGGGCGCGCACATTCCTGACACGGCCAGCGCAATCGCGAGCTTGTTCATGATGAATCCAAAAGGAACATACAGCGCTCGATTGTGTCAAGTGGTTGCGCGACGCGTTCCTGAGGCGCATACTCGAACATTGATCAGGAGGAGACCATGCGTCGTCGTGATGCGATTGCGGGAATGCTCGCCGCAATTGGAGGCAGCACGGTGGGATGTCGCGAAGTGACGCCGGGAGGAAACAGCACCTCCGGCGGGCAGCCCACGCTCGATGAATTGCGGCTGGACGCGCAGGCGGTCGGGTTCGATCTCTCCGACAGCGAGCTGAAAGCCATCCATTCATATGCGGCCGATTTCCTGAAGGCCGCGGATCGGGTGTCGAAAGCCACGCCACCGGGACGCGCGCCAAAGTATGGCTTGCGAGAATCCACGCGGCCGCCGGCTTCCGAAAATCTTCTCAATGCCTGGTACGTCACTGCGTCCATCAAGGGCGCGCCTTCGGGGCCGTTGGCGGGCAAGAGAATCGCCATCAAGGATAACGTCTGCGTCGCGGGTCTGCCGATGATGAACGGCTCAAAAGTGATGGAGGGGTTCGTTCCCGCGACCGACGCGACCGTGGTAACGCGGCTCCTGGACGCCGGCGCCGAAATCACCGGCAAGTCCGTGTGCGAGAGCTTTTGTATGAGCTTTGGCAGCCACACCGGCGATACCGGATTCGTGCTGAACCCACACGATCACACACGCACTACCGGCGGATCTTCCAGCGGCAGCGCGGCCCTGGTTGCGTCGAGCGTTGTCGATATGGCGGTGGGATGCGATGAAGGCGGCTCCATCCGCGTGCCCTCCGCGTTCTGTGGCATCGTTGGGCTGAAGCCGACGTGGGGACTGGTGCCGTTCACCGGCATTTTCCCGCTCGAGATGACCATCGATCACGTCGGCCCGATGGCTCGCAATGTACACGATTGCGCCTTAATGCTTGAAACATTGGCTGGGCCCGATGGTCTCGATCCGCGGCAAAATGCCGCGTGGCAGCGACAGCCTTACACCACCCTGTTGAAGGCCGGAGGCAACGGGCTTCGAATCGGCATCTTGAAAGAAGGATTCGGGCTGCCGGACGGCGAGAAAGACGTGGATGCGCTTGTACTCGACGCAGCGCGCCGCTTTGAACACGCTGGCGCACAGGTGAGCGAGGTCTCCGTCAAGGAGCACACTACGCTGGCGCTGGATTGTCTGAACCTGGTGTCGGCGGGGATGGCGCCGGTGGCACGCGATGCGATGGGCATCAACTGGAAGGGTCATTATCAAATCGAGCTGGCTGAGTTCTACGTGAAGCATCGCCAGGAGCGCGCCGCTTTGTTTCCGCCCGAGGTGAAGTTGTGGCTGGTGATGGAGCGGATGCTGGATCGCACCGGGGACGGTCTGTATTATGCGCGCGCCCAGAACGCGGCCCTCACCGTGCGCGCGGCATACGACCATGCGCTCGAACAGGTGGACGTGCTGGTGATGCCGACGGTGGCCGCCCGGCCGCCCAAGCTGCCGCCCGCTAGCGTGGATTTCGCAACCAGCATGAAGCTGTCCGACGGCGCGGCGCTGAACACGCCGCAGTTCGACTTGACGGGTCACCCCGCGTTGAGCGTGCCTTGCGGGAAGATGGATGGGTTGCCGATCGGAATGATGATCGTGGGCCGAATGGGCGACGACGCGACGGTGCTGCGCGCGGGGTATGCGTTTGAGCAACTCGGGTGACGCTGCTCGGCTGGAGACGCCTCGCCTGGAGCTGCGCCCGCTGGAGCTCGCCGATGCGGAGCAGACCCAGCGGCTATTTCCCAAGTGGGAGATCGTGAAGTTTCTGGCAAGCCGAGTTCCCTGGCCTTATCCCGATGATGGCGCTTTGAGCTACTACCGCGACGATGCGCTTCCAGCGATGGCGCGTGGAGAGGAGTGGCATTGGTCGCTGCGATTGAAGAGCGACCCTCGTGAACACATCGGCGTCGTTTCGCTCATGAAAGCAGAGAACAACAATCGGGGGTTCTGGCTCGGCTTGCGATGGCAACGCCAAGGCCTGATGACCGAAGCCGTCGAGGTAGTCACAGATTATTGGTTCGACGAGCTGGACTTCTCTGTGCTGCGCGCACCGAAAGCGGTGCTGAACACCGCTTCCAGGAGAATCTCAGAAAAGACCGGTATGCGCGTGGTGGCGGTGGAGGAAAGGGATTACGTTAGCGGACGGTTTCCGAGCGAGATCTGGGAGACCACCGCCGATGAATGGCGCGCGCATAGAAGTAATAGTCGCTAACGCGGTATAATCAAATCACAGCGGATCACGATTCCTCAGTCTTGGTTTAATAGGCTGGCTCGATCCGCAAATCCCAAGTAAGTACCTTCTACCTTGATCTCAGTCAACGAACTATCCATGCGCTTCGGCGCCCGCATTCTGTTTGAAGATGTAACCACGACGTTCCAGCAGGGACGCCGCTACGCGATCACCGGCCCCAACGGATCGGGCAAATCGACGTTTATGAAAATCCTGACCGGGGAAATCGAACCCGAGAAGGGTTCCGTAATCCGGCCGAAGAAGATCGGCATACTGCGCCAGGATCAGTTCGCGTTCGATTCTTTTCGCGTCCTGGACACGGTGATCATGGGAAACGCTCCGCTTTGGGACGCATTGCAGGAGCGTGAAAAGTTTTACGACAATCCGAATGAGTGGACTGACGAAGACGGCATGCGTCTGGGCGAGCTGGAGGGAATCGTCGGCGATCAAGGCGGTTACACAGCGGAAGCGGATGCCGCCACGCTGCTTGAGGGTTTGGACATTGGTGAGGCCCTGCATGAGCGCAAGATGTCGGAGCTGCAAGGCGGCCAGAAGGTCCGTGTGCTGTTGGCGCAAGCGCTCTTCAGTAACGCCGACGTGCTGCTGTTAGACGAGCCCACCAACAACCTGGATCTCGATTCCGTCCACTGGCTTCAAAAATACCTGTTGGCGTACACGGGCTGCCTGCTCGTTATTTCGCACGACCGCCATTTCCTCAACGAAGTGTGCACGCACTGTGCCGACATCGACTACCAGAGCATCATCACGTACACCGGCGCTTACGACGACATGGTGCTGGCGAAGACTCAGATTCGCGCGCGTGTGGAATCCGGCAACGCCCAGCGCGAGAAAAAGATCGCACAGTTGAACGAGTTCATCGCGAGATTCTCGGCCGGCACCAGGTCCGCTCAAACAACATCGCGCAAGAAAGAGGTGGAACGGCTCCAGACTTCCGACCTCGCGAAATCGAACATCCAGCGCCCCTATATCCGGTTTCAAAACGAACATCCGTCAGGGCGCCATCCACTGGAAATAAAAGGACTCTCAAAGGCGTACGGCGATCTGCAGGTGATCGGGGATTTTAGCGCGTCGATCGCGCGCGGCGAAAAGATCGCGCTGCTCGGCCGCAATGGGGCAGGGAAGACCACCATGCTACGGTCGCTGCTGCGCAATGCAACGGGTTTTGTGGATGCGCCAGAGCGCGAGTTTCCGATCGACAGCGGAGTGGTCACGTGGGGTCACGAGGTTGCTGTTGGATATTTCTCGCAGGATCACAAGGAGTCCATCCAGCCTGGTGCCACGCTCCTCGAATGGCTGCACGAGTTCGATCCCAGCGCATCGCAGCAGGAACTGCGCGGCCTCCTCGGGCAGATGTTGTTCAGCGGAGAGGACGCGACCAAGCGCACTGAAGTTCTTTCGGGCGGAGAAGCCGCGCGTCTCATTTTCTGCCGCTTAATGCTCCAGAAACCCAATTTCCTGGTGCTCGATGAGCCGACCAACCACTTGGATCTGGAAGCGATCAACGCCCTGAACATCGCGCTCCAGAAATACGACGGAACCGTGCTGCTGGTGACGCACGATCACGACGTGGTGGATGAAGTGGCCACTCGCATCTGGCATTTTGATAATCGGGGAATAGAGGACTTCAAGGGGCCGTACGCCGAGTACGTGGCGGAGAAGGAAGCAACCACGGCGTAGCAGCTCCCAGCATGGATTCCCCGGCGACACCACAGAAACCCGCAGTCTGCCTGTTGAGTGGCGGCTTGGATTCGGCTGCCAGCGTGGCCGTCGCGCGGCGCGAAGGCTACCGTTGCTACGCACTGAGTTTCGACTACGGTCAGCGGCATCGCGCGGAGTTGCAAGCGGCGGCGCGCGTGGCAACGAGCTTCGGCGTGGCCGAGCATCGCGTGGTCTCCATCAACCTGCGCGCGTTCGGCGGATCGGCGCTCACGGCCGACATCGCGGTACCTAAGACCGGCGTGAGCGAAGGCATCCCTGTCACCTATGTTCCCGCTCGCAACACTGTGTTCCTCTCCTTCGCGCTGGCTTGGGCCGAAGTGCTCTCCAGCTCCGACGTCTTCATCGGCGTGAACGCGATTGATTACTCCGGCTATCCGGATTGCCGTCCGGAGTTCATCACGGCGTTCGAGCACATGGCCAACCTGGCCACCAAGGCCGGTGTGGAAGGCCGCACTCACCTGAAGATTCACGCGCCGCTGATTCGGCTTTCGAAATGCGAGATCATCAAGTTAGGCGCCGAGCTTGGCGTCGACTTCAAGCTGACGCACAGTTGCTACGATCCGGACGCGCAAGGCCGGTCGTGTGGTTTGTGCGATTCGTGCCGGTTGCGCCTCAAAGGCTTTGCGGACGCGGGTCTCAAGGATCCCCTTGAGTATGCCCCGATCGAGTTCACAATTGAAAATTTCTGAAATCTTTTATTCCGTTCAAGGGGAAGGCACGCTGGTGGGCGTGCCGTCGGTTTTCGTGCGCACCAGCGGCTGTAATTTGCGCTGCGTGTGGTGCGACACGCCCTATACATCGTGGCAGCCGGAGGGCGAAGAGCGCTCACTCGATTCCATCGTGGACCAAGTGAACAGCTTCGGTGCGTCACACGTCGTTATCACCGGCGGCGAACCAATGATCGCGCCCCAAATTGAGGAATTGACTGAAGAGCTGACCTCGCGGCTCGCGCAGCACATCACCGTCGAGACCGCCGGTACCGTGGACGCGAACGTACGCTGCGATCTGATGAGCATCAGCCCGAAGCTCGCCAACTCGACGCCGCATACGCGCGACAACGGCCGCTGGGCCGGCCAGCACGAACGTCTGCGCTACCAGCCCGAGATCCTGCGGCGCTTGATCCAGCTTTATCCCTATCAGCTCAAATTTGTGATTACCGATCCAAGCGATCTTCAGCAGGTGAACGCGATCGTCAGCGAGGTCGGAGCGTCGAGAAGCCGCGTGCTGTTGATGCCCGAGGGCGTGGATGCCGCGATTTTAGCCGAGCGCGGCCGATGGCTCGCGGACATCGCCAAACGGGAGGGCTACCGGATGACGCCGCGCTTGCATATTGATTTGTGGGGGAACCGGCGCGGGGTCTAGTTAGGTCAACTGGTAGCCGTCGCGCGCGACCGGCACGCACAGCGTTTCTGAATTGTGGCCGTGCAGCGCGAAAATCTGCCGGATGAGATCGCAAACCTGTTCGTGCCCCCGCTCGTAGAACACCAGAATCGAGGGACCCGCGCCGCTGAGCGCGCATCCCAGCAGTCCCGGCGCCCGCAGCTTGACCATTTCCTCCAGACCCGGAACTAGCGCGTAGCGATAGGGCTGATGCATGCGATCTTCGAGCGCTGCCGGAAAGGCGCTGGTGGCGCCGGTTGCCAGCGCGGCGATCAACAACGCGCTGCGCTGCACGTTGAAAACGGCGTCGGCTTTGGAATAACCGGCCGGCAGCACATGGCGCGATTCCGAGGTCGGCAGCACGAAGTCCGGAACAACCACGGCTACTCCATAGCTGGCAGGCAATTCGACGCGAACCGCGCGCACGGCCCCGCCCACGTCGGTGGCGCTGGCGACGATGGACCCCAATACGCAAGCCGCGACATTATCGGGATGCCCTTCGATCTTGGCGGCTTCATCGAGTATCCGGTGCGGTTTCCAGTGCAGTCCAAGCAAATGATCGGCGATGACGACGCCCGCGGTGAGTGCGGCGGCGCTCGACCCGAGTCCCTTGCCGAGCGGAATATCGTTGTCGATTTCGAGCGCGATGGGTGGCAGCGCGTCTCCAATATCAGCGGCCACGGCCAGCGCGGTGCGCCAGATGAGATTGTCCTCGCCAGTCGGGATCTCGGCGGCATCGCGGCCGCTTACGCGAATGGACAAGCGTCCGGCGCGCTGGAAACGGCACGTCAGATAGATCCCGAGCGCCAGACCGAGGCTATCGAATCCAGGACCAAGATTGGCGCTGGAAGCTGGAACGCGGACCTGCATTCGGAAGCCGTTTGGGAGAGGCGCCGCGCTACAGCCTCACCACGCATCCCTTCCGGCAGGATTCGTAGATGGCCGTCACCACCTCCAACGCGCGATAGCCATCCTGGCCCGACGATAAAGGCCTTCGTCCGTTGCGAATCGCTTCACCAAAATCGATGAACTGTCGCTCGAAGGGCGCGAGCGCGGTGGCCATTGGATCGGTCGCGGCGGTTGCGTAGTCGTAGGAAATCGGCGCAGGTTCGCCCGAATCGTTCTCCACTTGCCAGGCGGTCAGCTTGTCGCCCGAAATAATAGCGGTGCCTTTCGTGCCGTGGATCTCGATGCGTTCGGTGTGGCCCGGCCAGAACGCCGTGGACGCTTGCACCACGCCCGTGGCGCCGCACTGGTATTTCATCACGGCCGCGAGCACGTCCTCCGATTCAATGTTATGCCGCGCCGCGATCTGCCAATAGCCGAACAGCTCTTGAATACCGCCAATCAGCCACAGCAGCACATCCACTTGATGGATGGCTTGAATAATCAGCGCTCCGCCGCCCTCGGTCTTCCAGCTTCCCTTGATGGGACGCGAATAATAAGCCGGTGAGCGATACCATTTCACGTAGGCGTCGGCTTCGAGGATTTTGCCCAAGCGGCCCTCGTCCAAGGCGCGGCGCAAGAATTGAGTAGAGTCATCAAAACGATGCTGGCTCACCACGCCCAGGTGAATGCCGGCGTTGCACGCGGTTTCGATCATGCCGCGCGCGGTTTCAAGATTCGTGGCCATCGGCTTCTGCACCTGGACGTGTTTGTTCGCCTCGGCACAACATTTCACAGCCTCGAGCCGGAATTCCGGGAACGTGCAAACATCCACGTAATCGACGCCCGGATGCTGGCAGAGGTCCTGGTAGTCGGGAACGAATTCGCAGCCGTAGCGTTCGGCGAAGGCGCGCGCGCTGTCGACGTGAAAATCGGTGCAAGCCACCACCTGGTAGCCGATGTTGGCGTACGCTCGCGCGTGTTTGTGAGCGATGGCTCCGGTGCCGATGATGCCGACCCGCATGCTTTCTGTATTGTGGCACGGCGGGGCCGGGTTCGATCATTTTTTCAGCGGCGCGTGGGCCTTCTTCGTCACGCTGGTTTTCTTCGGCGGGCGGGCCTTCCGTGGCGCGCGGTCACTTGCGTGCGAAGCTACAACGCCAGATTTGATCTGGCTCTTCGGGGGAGCACCTGTCACGGTGTGGTTCGAAAGATCGACTGTGAATTGGTCGAGCGTAGAAGTTTGGCCGGTCGATTGATCCACGCCGAGGGATTCAAATACAATCGACGCAGGGCTCACCGTCAGACGCAGGAAGCCGTAGGTGGTGTTGTTGTAAACATCCAGCGTCAGCGGATTCCCTTTTCCATCGTTTCCGGCAACACCGGGCTGAGGGTCGGCGTCACCCTGACCCAACCGCGTTGCGCTCAACTTCAGATAACCGCCATTGCCCGCAACAACGTAGGGAATCTGGAGGTTTTTCCCGCCCGCGATCTGAGTGTATTTGGATAGGACTGTGCGAGTGTAGCGCTCGTAGAGATGAGCGTGGCCGGAAAGGACGATGTCGGGCCAGATTTTGGCCTGCTGGCAGGCCTTGTCGATCTGGGCGAGCATGGCGGGACTCGGGAAATGTTCCTTGCTGAGTGTAAACGGCGGATGGTGGACGGCAATAATCAAAGCGAAGGGATCGCTGCCTTTCTTGGCGCGCTGGCCGGCAGCCTCCTGCAATTGCGCCAGGAGGAAATCGAGCTGCGCCGTCCCAACGGTCTTATCGCTGAGGATGCCGGTCGATTCCCCGGTATTGGAATAGAGGCCGATGATCTTGACGAAAGGAGCGTTGAGCGTGAAATACACGCCGGGCTGTGTCATGGTGGTGCGCGAAAAGCCCTTTGCGGCGGGGTCCTTCACGGGCGCCTTGGAGCAGAAATTGTTGTAGAAGGCCTGTAGCGAATACTGCGCCTGTTCTTTCGGGAACATTTCGCCGTCGTGATTACCCGGGATTGCGAATATGGGGCCGTCATAATCGCGATATGCATCGTAGAATTGATCGAAGTAGTACCGCTCCTGGCCGAAATAATAGACGACATCGCCGAGGTGATAGCAAAACGCCGGGCGTCCGGATGCGAAGTCGGTCTCCTCATCGAAATCCTTCGTCATGGCGTCAGCCACCGCGTACTGGTGGGACGGTTCCTTGATCCCACCGGTATCTCCTATGGAATGGAAGACGATCTTGCCCGCGCTCTGAATCTGCTGCACGGCTTGGGTTCCCAAGACATCAGCCAGCGACATCTCCTCGGGCGTTTTCCAGGGTTTAGGGATAGGTTCCGTGACTGGCGCGGCCTGGACGCCAGAGTCGTCGGCGTAAGCATCCTTCGGATCCGTTGTGTTCAAATTGTCGGGTGAAGGCTGCGGATTGGCAAAAGCAAAACCGGATGCTGGCATGAAAGTCCTCCTATTTCTGGTATTAACCAGGAATGCTCCACAAGCCTACACAATCTATCACACATTGGTTACTCGATTATGACGCAGACGGAGAGAATCTCAAGCTGTCAAGCGTGAGCGCAAGTATTCGCCTTTACACGTCGCAGGCGACTTCCACAAGCGGCAAAGTCGCTATGCTATCTTGAGAAAGTCGCGAGCGTAGTTGCCTTCCTTGCAGCGCTTCCGGGCCGGTAGCTCAGTTGGTAGAGCATCGCACTTTTAATGCGGTGGTCGCGGGTTCGAGCCCCGCCCGGCTCACCAAACTAAGCCGCGTGTATTCCGTCGGTTGGGGGCCTCGCCCTTTTCGTGTCGCGGATATGTCGCTGGCATTTGCAAACCCCCTCCCTGATTTGCGTCCATGGCGCCGCGCAGCGTTTCTCGTTGCGCGATGGGGTCGTTGCGCCAAGCTCGCATGAGATCGGTTTCGAGTTGCGCCTGGCGCGCCTGCACCCATGGAGCGTAGTGACGCTCCGTGATTTTGACTGATGAATGCCCAAGCAGCACTGAGACGCGCTCGATCGGCACACCTTCCAGGAGTACGGAATCGATGTGGATGCCCTCCTTGCACTTCAGCGATCTTGCACAGCCGGCGAAAGGTGCGCCGCCAGTTACCAGCGAGCGTCTCCTTCCAACCGACGCCAGTCCAGAACCAGTATGGAGTGGTCCCCAAAACTGAGACGGCCAGTTAAGACTCAAAATCCATTCAAAGGAGAATTGAGTCATGGGCTTGTCGAGAAGGATGTTCACCAAGGAGTTCAAGCTGGCCGCGGTGCGGCGGCTGGAAGAGGGCGTTCCGATTGGAGAGGTGGCGCGTGGGTTGGAAGTGAATCCGAACGTGCTGCATCGCTGGTGGCGTGAGTTTCGTCAGGGGCCAGGCAATGTGTTCCCCGGTAACGGGAAGCAGCGCTGGAGCGAAGGCAAGATCGCGGAACTGGAACGTAAGATCGGCCAGCAGACGCTGGAGCTCGATTTTTTGAAGGGGTGCTTGCAGCGCATCGAGGAACAGCGGATGCTGCAGACGGTGACTGGAAATCCGCCGTCTACCGGAAAATCGAGGAAGAAGTGAAGGCCGACCGGGGACTGACGGTCGAGCGGATGCTGGAGTTGGGCCGCGCGTCGCCCTCGATATGCCCAGCTACGGCCGGCGGCGGATCACCGCCGAGCTGCGGCGCCGCGGTTGGACCGTGAATCCGAAGCGGGTCTACCGGCTCATGGGTGAAGACAATCTGCTGTGCGTACGGCGGCGGAAGTTCATGGTCACGACGGATTCCAACCACACCCGCAAGGTCTATCCGAACCTGGCACGCCACATGGTGCTGACCGGTATGGATCAGCTCTGGCGGGCTGATATTACCTACATCCGGCTGCGCGAGGAGTTCGTATTCCTGGCTGTGATCCTGGACGCCTACTCGCGCCGTGTGATCGGCTGGGCTCTGGACCGCACTCTGGAGGACTCGCTCACGCTAGCCGCTCTGCGCATGACGCTCTCGCGTCGCATGGTGCAGCCCGGCCTGGTGCATCACTCTGATCGCGGATCTCAATATGCCAGCAGCGACTACACCGATCTACTGAAAGCCAACGGCATAGAAATCAGCATGTCGCGCAAAGGAAATCCGTGGGATAACGCGGCCTGCGAGTCATTCATGAAGACGCTGAAGTACGAAGAGGTGCATCGCAATGAATACCGCGACCTGGCGGAAGCGCGCGCTTCGATTGCTGAGTTTCTGGACAAAATCTACAACCACAAGCGCCTTCACTCTGCGCTCGGTTACCTGCCACCTGCCGAGTTCGAAGCCAATCACGCGACGATCGCCAAAAAAGGATGCCGCTGCGCGGCAGTTTTCTTTATGAGTTTGTCCAGGCATCCGGAAATCTATCGTCCGATGTGGTTCTCTTGCTGGCGAAGCTTGGGGGCGACTACGGCTGCCGCCCCCACCCATCGTCTCGATGACTTTCCAGCCGGCTATTCCTCGGCGAGTTGCTCTCCAGCAGAGCCCGCCTCCGCTTTACCAGCCGGGCACCAGTATGCTGTAATGTCGTCTTGCCGGTCGAGCAGTTTTCATCGAACGGCGAACTGTGTCTTAACTATTTGTCCCAGCTCGGGGGGCCACCGCATACAGCCTCCAGAGTCGGTCCGAGCGCTATCGTCTCAGGTCGTGAGATGGGGCCGAAAGTACGGGGCTCACTAAGAATGCCGTGCCTCAACTACGGTTTCAGCGCAGGTGAATTCAACTTCCGTTTTCGGAGCGACCTTTGCCAGATCTCTGAATTCGCAAGAACGTCAAGACTGGTTTGCCTTTGAAACTTTCAGATTTTGAAGACTCACCGCCGTGTGCGAAGGCGTCCCTGCTGGTAAACTGGTTTGATTTCACCACGCGCGAACAATGAGCATCCACCTCGTTAATCCAAGCGATACCTCCTTCGGAACTGCAGTCATCACCCCACGATGGCTTTATGTCCTGGCCGCAGCGACCGCTCAGTCGTTCGGGGATCCCGAAATCTGCGATGAGACTCTGGAACACCTGGATCTGGAACGCGTTCAGCGAGGCGACGTCGTGGGCATTGGCATTCACACCGGCAACGCCTTACGAGGATACGAAGTGGGCCGCGCTGCACGCGAGCGGGGCGCCTGGGTTGTGTTCGGGGGAATCCATTCCACACTTTATCCAGAGGAGCCGTTTGAGCAAGGCGGCGCACATGTGGTGGTAAAGGGGGATGGCGACATCGTCTGGAACCGCGTTCTCGGTGACTGCGCCGCCAGCGTTCCGCAACGCATCTATAACGGCGGAAAAGTAGAACCGGCTGACCTCAAGCAGGCTCGGTGGGATCTGCTACCGGCTAACAGCTATATGTGGGCATCTGTGCAGACGGTGCGGGGATGCGCCAAACACTGCTCGTTTTGTTCGGTATGGCGCACGGATGGACAACGCCCCCGGCAGCGCGCGACCGACAGCGTCATTGAGGAAATTGTAGAGCTGCGCCGCCGCGGTTTCAGCTTCATCGCTTTGGCGGACGACAATTTTTATCCTGTCACGCTCACAGACATCCAACTTGCAAAGCGACAGAACAACCAGGCAAGGGTCGATCAGCTTGAGGCCATGCGCAAGGAGCGCTTCGAGCTCATGGAGAGGCTGTCGGAGCTGCCCAAGGACATGACCTTCTTCACGCAGATCACCATGGAGGCCGCGGAAGACACCGGGTTCTTGGATGCCATGAAGAAAGCCCGGATCAAGGGCGCGCTGGTGGGTGTGGAAGCCGTTACCGCCGAAGGCTTGAAATCGGTCTACAAGGATTTCAACTTGTCTGGCGACGATCTGGTAAAACAGCTCAGGACGTTTTCCGAGCACGGCGTGCATGTTCTTGGTTCGTTCATCTTCGGCCTGCCCACCGATCGCCCCGACACGTTTGACGCCACACATGATCTTGCCCAAAGGGCCGGTCTCACTTTCGCGCAGTTCGTCATGCTGACGCCGTTTCCGGGCACCGTCGACTTTGAGAAATGGGAGAAGGCGCAGGCCGACGATGTGGCCAAGGTGGATGGCATTCCCTTGACCCGCTACTGGCTCATTCCCGCGTACAAACGGCCGAAGATGTTCATGCCGCATCCCAGCATGAGTTCCGAGGAGATGCGAGCGCGCACCCAGCGCGTGTGGGACCGTTTCTATAGCCTGGGTTCCGTTTGGAAGCGGTCGCGCTGTACGCCCAATCTGCGTGCGCGACTCGCCTTCGTCTTTATCTCGAAACTATACCGTCAGATGTATGCAAGCTCCGGTATCACTACAGATAGCGCCCGCCGGAATCGGGCCGGCGCCTGGGCCCGCTGGCTTGCGATCCCCTGCCGTAAGCTCTTCCAAGCTCGTCCCATGCCGGAACTGCAAATCCCGCGCCCGAAAATTACGGCGCAGGACTTGTTCCAGGTAATCCAATAAAGTCTCGCGGCCCGGTACTGTCGCTGAGAAGATTCCTCGCGCTCGGCAATCTGGAAAGCCTTCATTCAACGCGCTGCAAAACCAAGGTTCTTCGCAGGCTCCGCTTATCGGGGAACTAATTTAAGTCGACGTGCGTACCGGGAATGTCTCGCGACCGATTCCTCGCGAGTAGTCGGCCAGCGTTTACCGATCCTGTATAACACCGGGCAGTCCTGAGAGAGCGATAGAGAAAATAGCCCGATAAGCAACATTGAACTAAGCCTTCGGCAGGTAAAGCACAAAGTTGCAGGACCGCTGAAGGGATGACGGATTCCGTCGCGTCCGGATTTGTGATGTGGTCACAACGAAAGGAGTTTTGTTGTGAACCCACTTGGCCAACGGATGCTGGAAGATCTCCAGATCCGCCATTATTCTCCGACCACGATCCGGCTCTATCTTCACGCTTCGTTTCCCGCTTCGGACCTCTCAATGGCAGAGAGAACGTGAAAGCGTTTGCCGATGATCCGGACTTGCCCCTTTTGGTCTCGCTCGAAGAATTTGACCCGGAGACAAAGCGGGCGACGAAGACAGCAATTTTCAATCACCGCACGCTGGAGCGCTATCGCCCGGTGGAGCGGTTCGAAACCGCGCCGGAAGCGCTGCTGGTATCGCTGAACGAGACCGGCCAAATCACTTGGCCGCGTATGGAATTGCTCACCGGGCGCAGTGCTTCTGAGTTACAAGACGAACTGGGATCTCTCGTCTACCGAAATCCCGAGGGCGGAGCCTGGGAGACTGCCGACCGCTACCTGAGCGGCAATGTGCGCGCGAAACTTGTCGTTGCGCAGGCTTCAGAGCAAATCGATCCCGCATATCGCAGAAATGTGGAAGCTCTCCAGGCGGTGCAGCCGAAAGATCTGGAACCGGGCGAAATCGAAGCGCGCCTCGGATCGTCGTGGATTTCACCGTCAGACATCCGCGTCTTCGTTACTGAGTTATTAGACGTACCCCGCGCGAGCGTCAAAATCGGATACGCCGAGACCATCGCGACCTGGACCATCGAACTCGACTACGGCGCAAAGTTCGTCGTTAACAACACCACCACTCATGGCACCGCCCGTTTCCGTGCGTCCGATCTGATCGAGCAATCGCTGAATGGCCGGACTCCCACAGCCTACGATGAGGACGCGGATGGAAACCGCACCGTAAATCAGCCGGAGACAATCGCCGCGCGCGAAAAGCAGCAGCAGTTGAAGGGTCGCTTTCGCGATTGGGTCTGGGAAGATCGGGAACGCGCCGAGCGGCTGGCCAAGGAGTACAACTTTCGTTTCGACAACATTCGGCTCCGCGATTTCGACGGGTCGCATCTAACGTTGCCCGGAATGGTGCGCACTTCGCTACGCGATGGGGATCTCGCTCCACATCAAAAGAATGCGGTCTGGCGCATCCTCCAGGGCGGCAGCCCCCTGTTGGCACATGTCGTTGGAGCTGGCAAGACCTGGACCATGACCGCCGCCGCGATGGAACTCCGCCGCCTGGATCTCGCTAAGAAACCGATGTTCGTCGTGCCGAATCATCTTGTGGACCAATGGGGAGCGGAGTTTTTGAAGCTGTACCCGCAAGCGCGGCTTTTGGTCGCCGGGAAGGATCAGTTTGAGACCGGCAATCGCCAGACGGCGATGGCCCGCATTGCCACGGGAAACTATGACGCCGTGATCGTCTCCCACCGGTCGTTCGAGTTCTTGCCCGTGTCTGACAAGTACTTCAACCGCTTTGTCGAGAAGCAATTGGCGGAACTCGATGCCGAAATCGGCTCGGTTAAGGATTCCAAAGACGACAACCGCCGCATGGTGAAAGAGCTAGAGAAAGCCAAGAAACGGCTTATGGTCAGGCTGAAGAAACGAGCGGACCGTGAATCGAAAGACCGCACGATGACATTCGAAGAACTGGGCGTCGATCAGCTTTTCGTGGACGAAGCGGACCTGCACAAGAACCTAGCGTATGTCACAAAGATGAACCGGATCGCTGGACTGCCAAACTCCGACAGTAACCGTGCCTTCGATATGTTCTTGAAGATTCGTTACCTTCAGGAGCGGAGTGATAGCCTCGGGGTTGTCTTCGCCACCGGCACACCCATTTCCAACACCCTGGCCGAGATGTATACGATGCTACGCTATCTCGGCCCAGAAATGCCCTCCGAGCGGAAGGTCGATCACTTCGATTCCTGGGCAGCCAACTTTGCGGAGGCGGTAACATCGCTGGAGCTCGCCCCGGACGGATCGGGATACCGGATGCACACCCGGTTCGCCAAATTCATCAACCTTCCCGAATTGCTTTCAGTATTCCGCACCGTGGCCGACGTGCAAACGGCAGACATGCTCAACCTCCCGCGACCCGATCTTCAAAAAAGCAGGCCGGCGATAGAAGCAGCGCCCGCCAGCCCCGAACTGAAAGCGTTCATCCGAACGTTGACGGAACGGGCCGAACGGTTAAGAAAAGAACGCGTGGACCCGTCAGTGGACAACATGCTGAAGATCACAGGCGAGGGACGAACAGCAGCACTCGACATGCGCCTCATCGATCCCCGCGCCGAGCCGGAACGGGAAACCAAGATTGATCTCGCCGTTCTCGCATTGTCGAGACTTGGCAGGTCACTCAGGCCGAGCGCTCGACTCAACTCGTCTTTAGCGACCTTTCGACGCCCGATCCGGAACGATTCAATGTTTACCACGATGTCCGATCAAAGCTTGTGAAAGCAGGCATCCCTACCCACGAGATCGCGTTTATCCACGACGCCGAGACCGACACAGCCAAAAAGTTGCTCTTCGATGCGGTGAACGCTGGAAGGGTCCGGGTCTTGCTCGGATCTACCGAGAAGATGGGCGCCGGAACGAATGTTCAGCGACGGCTGGTGGCACTCCATCACCTGGATGCGCCTTGGCGGCCACGCGATATTGAGCAGCGGGAAGGCCGGATCTCGCGTCGGGCAACGCGAACAAAGAAGTTCAGATCTTCCGCTACGTTACCGAAGGGTCCTTCGAGGCCTACATGTGGCAGACGCTCGAAACCAAGGCCCGCTTCATCCAGCACGTGATGCAGGGAGAAACTTCGGTCCGCTCGGCGGAGGACTTGGAGAGCGGCGCGCTCACCTACGCGGAGATTAAGGCAATCGCCTCCGGCAATCCTGCCGTAGTTGAAACAATCAAGATCGACACCGAGATTCGAAAGCTCGATCAGTTACGCGCCGTTCACGCCAATCAGCAGCGCCACATCCGTTGGGAGATTCGCGACCTGCCGCGCCAGATCGCGGGAGCGAAACAGCACCTGGTTCATGTTGAAGCTGACATTGCAACCAGAAATGCGAACGACTCTGACGAGTTCCGACTCACGGTGGGTAATCGTGTTTTCTCCGGCAAAGGTGCGCGGGAGGCCGCAGCCAACGCTCTGGCGGTAGCGATACTCTCTTGGCGCGATGATCAAACGATGCAGACGCGCGGTGCGTTCCGGGGCTTCGAGATATTCACCAAGGGGAAGAGCGGCGGATTTGGTTTGGATCAAGGCGACGAACGTGTCCCGCAGCTTTTTGTTCGGCGACACGCAACGTATTCAGCGAACCTGAATCCCACGAACCCCGCTGGCACCGTGCAGAGCATTGAGCACGCCCTGAGGAATTTGGACAAGCTTGCCGCCGAGCAGCAAAGTCGGCTGATACGGATCGAGAAAGAACTGGCTGACTACCAGTCGCAAGCGGAACGGCCCTTTGAGCACGAGGAGCGGTTGAAGCAACTGCTCGGCCGGCAATCTGAGCTTAATTCTCTTCCTTGATCTTGACAAAGGCGATCAGCAAGGAGCCGACTCGGCCCCCGACCCAAGGAAGAACTGGATATGGCGCGGAGCGGACCTGCATCGCTACGAGGCCGCGATGAGGTAGCGAAAATGGCCGAAGTATACATGCGTGCATCGGGAACCGCCATTCGAGAAATTTCTATCACCCAGCGCACACCGCCGCTGACAGGTTCGGTCACCGGCAGGACGGCTGCCAAGGATGAGGCTCACATCGCCGTTGCCACTGCTGCGAACAGCTTTATAGTCGTAGAGGCGAATCCGCTGGGCTGCGAGGTACAAATCGGCGAACGACTATCTCTGCGTTTTCATCAAGGTCGTGCATCGATCGATAACCGACATGATCTAGGAAGATGACTAGCGGGTATTCAGGCAGCAGAACAGACTCGAAGTTGGTAGTCGGGACGCTGCTTTTAGACAGATACTTTCTCGCCACCGCTGCCGTTTGGTTCGGCATGCAGGACCTCGGGTCGATCAAGGTTGACGAGCAGTCAGCGCTTTCTCAGAAGGGATCTGCGACGCGTCCCAACCGCCGCCGAGCGCTTCGATCAACTGGACGCTTGCAATCATTTCTTGCATTCGAAAATTCACCGTTGCTTGCTGGTCGTTCAACAATGCGGTTTGCGCGGTGATCACATTTAAGTAGGGATCGATGCCAGTCATTTAAGAAAATCCCGTCAGAATGCAATCGTCATAGGCGACCCACGTTTACCTTCCCAACTGGGTTCGTTGAGGTCAGTGAATTTACCGTTCAGAACTATCCGCGCGAATACGCACCCCTGGCCTCACTCTTGGAGAAAACTGGTTTCTCCGCGGATCGGGTCTACCCGACCAAAGGCAGCGAGCTTGAAAAGACGATCAAGGCTAAGGGTAAGAAGTGGCTCAAGGTGTTGTCTTCTTATCGGAGCTGTACGCGCTCATCTTGTGCTGCCTCGTCAACGAGGATCAAGTCCCAATGGCTGCGGAGGAGGCTCTCCTTGGCATCTTCAATTCGAGAGGTCCATGAAATCGACGTTCACAGCGTGTTTTATGGCTCTTGATCTAACCTTCAGCAGCGCATGGAAAATAGCAGGAACGAGCCCTTTAACGGACACATTTCATCCTGCCCACTCCAAAACAGGTCATGTCACATGCACCTCTGAAGCGCGGTTTGGAATTCGAAAATCTCGCTGGCCATCCAGATACTGTCGTTCTTCTTCGTCTGTCAACCAGATGAATCCGCGACGGGCACAACACCGCGCGCCACAGAGAATCCTAATGTTCACAGAATAGGGCAAAGTATGAAAATAGGGATAGTTGCTTTTCAATCTTTGCGGAGTCCCACAGGTTTCGCAACGCGCTAAGGCCATGCCGCACCGCCTCCCTGCTGTGGAGAAGAGGCATAGGACGTCGCTTCTGGATAGCTATCCCAAGCATAACACATACTTGATCTCCAGCCCCGTGTTATTATATCCTGCCTTATTACTGATTTGCGGGCCAAAACGCCATCCAAACTAGCTTCAAAATTGCTTGGAACTCGACATAATGACTGAATCAAAGCGACTTAATGGCTTCAAGTTCGCGGGGCGGGAAACAAACGGCTCGGTCTTTTCTCTTTGACCAACGATATTCTTGATTTTTCCAAGATCTAGGGTCCGCACTCATCATGGGAGGCTTGACCGGTAGCTCGTGCTGAGGTAACAACGCCCCCGGGGGCAAGCCCAAGGCACCGCAATCCGCCCTTGAACTCCCAAATCGGCAAACTGATTTGAGCCCGGCAGAAGGAGCGGCATGAGCCGTCAAACTAAGCGGGCATGCAGCAGGGTTGAGTTTCTCACGGTACGGAACTGGTATCGCTCAAACGCCGCAGCGAAATCGGATGTTCTGCGACGCACGACCAGGCCCACCGCGAAAAGCTGAAGAGGGATCCTTCCATCGAGCAGTGCAGGCCACTCAAAACTCATTTCCACCTTTGCACCGGCGCGGATGTCGCGTTGGGAGACGACGTGCTCGGTGACCACCAAGACGCCACCGCTGCTCACGTTTACCGTTCGGCCCGCTCCAGAGTAAAGAGAACTGCCGGAAAGAAGGCGGAAGCGAACGCTCAGGTCCAGTGGATAGCGAGACTTTAGCCGGCGTTCCGCTCGGATGGTCCGGTTGGCGGCGATCGCGCCGTGATGTCCTTCTGGGAACGAGTTGGTTGTGGTGATTATACGGATCGAATTTTGCATCTGGCTAAGCGCAAGCTCCCACGGTCGCCAAGGCTAGGATCGGCTTGATTGGGTCGGGCT
>Ga0182015_10001691_pt1 | contig 28517 bp, 22 predicted proteins | sample 712P3MmetaG_FD_120478 | JGI IMG/M metagenome (GOLD analysis project Ga0182015, IMG submission 120478) | Permafrost microbial communities from Stordalen Mire, Sweden - 712P3M metaG | ecosystem: Environmental > Terrestrial > Soil > Wetlands > Permafrost | place: Sweden: Stordalen | collected... | reverse complement strand
GGCGTCCTCGCCGATGTTCGAGCCTTCGCGGAAATCGATGCGTTCAACTTTGCCGTTAGCCAACTCCAGGTACAGATCGTCGCTGCCGTCGGAGTAGTGATAGCTTTCGAGGGCTACCTTAACTGATTCGCCTCCCTCAACCGCTCTTTGCTCGGTCCAATGAAAACGAATCGGCGGCCTCCCCAGCATGGCAATCACTTCTTCGCCCGTCATACCTGATTGAATTGCTTTGAGGTCCTGATAGGTGAGCGGCTTCTCATTCCGCCGGGTCAGTTGGGCGCTCCGATCCCGCTGGCGTGCATGGGCGACGGTATAGCCGATGAAGAGCAGGACGGGCAGCAGCGCCACTATATAGACCCACAGACCACGCTTGGCAAAGAAGGTCTTCTTCATCTCCAGCCGGATCACCGAGCGGATCTGCGCCCACCAGAGCCCTGGAATCGGCCTGGTCTTCCATTCGGTCATCGAACAACCTCATCGTTGCCGATCAGATACTCGTAAACGGAATTCACATCGTCGTCGGCGGGAGCGACCGATTCGATCTCAATCCCGTGCAACGCGATCTGGTTCAGCATGAGATATAGACCGTCGGCATCGCGCGTCTTAACCAGCACGCCGCGCTCGTCAGGGTGAATCGATATGGCGATGGTCTGGTTCGACTCCATCGTTTTGGCGGCGAGTTCGCGCGGACGGTTGCAGCGGATGAGGATCTGTGCGGGATGCTCCTGGATTTCGCCGCGCACGCTCTGAATCTGGCCTTCGGCCACGACGTAGCCGTTGCTCAGCAGGATCACCTGATCGGAAATCACATTGACTTCGTGCAAAATGTGGCTGGAGATGATCACGTAGCAACCTTGCACCGCCGCTGCTCGAAACAGTGCGATCATCTCCGCTCGCGCCAGCGGGTCCAGTCCGTTTAGAGGTTCGTCGAGCACCAGCACTCGTGGATCGTGCGCCAAGGCTTGTGCCAGGCGGATTCGCTGCCGCATCCCTTTGCTATAGCCGGCGACATTGCGCTCGGCGGCATCGACCAGGTTGACGCGCTCGATGGCCCGCCAGGCGAGTTGAGCGGCGCTTTCCGAATCTCGGCCTCCCAGCCGGAGATAGGAATACACAAACTGATATCCCGTGAGGCCCTTGGGAAAGGCGTCAAACTGCGTGCAATAGCCGAGGATATTGAAGAGCGCCTGCGGTTCGTCGGTGCGGTATCCTAGCACATCGATGCGCCCCCGCGAGGGCCGTACCAAGCCGGTCAGCAAATTCATCAGGGTAGTTTTGCCCGAACCATTTGGCCCCACCAAACTCGTGATTCCAGCGGGAATCGAGAGATTCACACGGTTCACACCCAAAATCTCGCCGTAGAACTTCGAAACGTTTTCTAGAACGATGCGGTCGTTCATCGGGCCCTCCTGTGCATTCGACCGCGCGCGCGCTTCATTTGATCACCTCGTAGGCGCGCACCTTGCGCACGAGCAGGGCGAGGCAGAGGGCACAGTAGACTAGGATCGCGATCCAAGCCTGAAGGACGGGCATCGCACGCTCGGCTTCAATTCCGAAAAGGGAGGTCCAAACCGTTGCCATCAAATACACAATGTTGAGGAAGTCTCCCAATTGCGTGCGCATTACGTTGTTGACGGCTTGCGCGAAACCGGCGCCAAAGAATAGAACTCCCAGCAGTGTGGCGCCGGCCACGATTCTCCATTTCACCCACGCCGAGAGCGCCATCGCGAGCAGCGACAGAAATACGATCCACAGTAGGAAAGAAACGACCAGGCTGCCGGCGATCCAGAGGTGATCCCACGCCCAAGCGGGACCCGCCAAGACCGCCTGCACGGCGAAAAGAACGAGGCCAGGAATCCATGTCACCTGCGAAAGCAGGATCGCCAGCACCGACGACTTGCCCACAACATATTCCACCCGCGAGAAAGGGCGGCAAAAATACAGCGGTAGCGCTCCATTTGCGACATCCGGTGAAATCAGACCGGGCCCCGTAAACGCGGTCAGGAGAAACACCAGCACTCCCTGCACGTTTACGAAGTAGAAGAAGAACTTGCTGTCGATGACCATAAACCGGCTGGCGGCTCCGCCGAATGCCTCAAGAAAGCTCAAGTTGTGGGCCAGGTAGATTGCGCATAAACAGACCACCGGATAAAAGAAGCAGAGGACAAACAGTCCCGTTTGGAACTTCGAGCGAAAGAGGTTTCTCCGTGAATAACGAAACAGCACCAGGCAGCGCGACCATGCGGGCGTCAGGGTTCCCGAGTACGACGCGTAGCTGCGCCTATAGACCGCCATCAACCCTCCCTAGCCTGCAATTCTCAATTTTCCATCGCTTTCATGAAAATATCCTCGAGCGTGTCCCGCCTGAAATTAAGACGGCGAATGCGAACGTCGCGCTCCGCCGCCAGGCGATAGATGTCGCGAACCTCAATTCCATCCGCAAGAATCATCTTCGTGTGGTTCGCCGTGACCGCGCATTCGCAGCCCAGTCTCTCGATCGCTTCGGTGAAGTCGCCATTTGCCCCGTAAGTTTCCAGCTCCAGAAATCGTTTGTTCGCTCGCCGCTCTTCTTCCAGGTTCGAGTAGTGAGCGATTCGTCCTTGCTTCAAGATCAGCACCTCATCGCACGTTTCTTCCACATCGCGCAGCAGGTGCGAGCACAGCACAATGCGCAGTTCGTTCCCGTCGCGGATTTCGCGGATCATGCGGATCATGCGCTGGCGAGCCACGGGATCGAGACCGTTCGTCGGCTCATCGAGAATCAGCAGCTTGGGTCCATGAACGATCGCCTGCGCCAACTTGGCCAGCTGCTTCATCCCCAGGGAATACGTTCCCAGCTTGCGATAACGCGCTTCTGCCAGTCCCACGTAGAACAGTGCCTCGTGCGCCCGCTCAAGCGCCGTGGAAGAAGGCAGGCCCGAGAGTTCCGCCATCATGCAAACGAATGAGACCGCGCTCATTTGCGAGATGAACGCATCGTTTTCCGGCATGTAACCAACCAGACTGCGGATTTGCCTGGTTTCCCTCCGGATGTCGTGGCCAAACACCTGCGCCGAACCCCGGGAGGGCTCGCAGAAGCCGAGCAAAGTATTGATCAGAGTAGACTTGCCCGCGCCATTTGGACCTAGCAGTCCGATTGCGCGCCCGCGCAAAGAACATGTGAGATCCCGCAGGATTTCGCGGCGGCCAAACTGAACCGATAAACCATGAAGTTCGACGAGCGGCGTCCGCAGAGCGGCAGACGGAGTTTGCTCATGCTCGACGTCTGCGGCTCCGCGTTGTATCGCCATATTCACCAAAACACGTTCACTGAGACTGCGGTCGGGGTGCGCGATTGCTTGAATTGGCCGAATTGCTAAGGGTTCTGCCCAACAGCAGCTGGGGCAAGAAAGGCCCATTATGGCCCATCGTCAGCAGAGTGCCTAGGTCGAATCCCATAAAGCCGGTATTGCTCGCAACCACGATTCGATCGGGCTTGCCGTAGGCATAAATCAGGCCCGGTGCGGAGTTCGCTGTCAGCACATCGATCGATTGCCTCTGCTGAGACGTCAGCGCTCCGCTCGATTTCAGTTGCTCCGCAATGGGGCCGATTACCGGCCCGATATTGTGATAGAAGATCGCGGAGAAGTTCGTGTATCCATCGCTGGGTAGAAGCGCTTGAAATGCCGGTGCATGCGTCAGCGTATAGCCAGCCTGGCGATCTTGAATGGCGCGCGCGAGTGTGCCGCGATCGGGTGCGGCAATCAGATAACTGTCCACGAACGTGTAGTCGACCTCTGCATTCGCGAGCTGCAAGTTGCTGATCACAAAGTAAGTCTGCGAGCCGACTTGTCGCTTCGCGAGCTCGAGGGAGCGGCCTTCCGCCGAACCCTCGCGATTGTAAGTGTCCACCAGTTTCGCGATGGTCGCCTGCAACGTCGCCGGATCATACACTTCCAATATCAGCTTCCACCGCGGTGTCGGCAACATGGGGCCGTCGAAGGCCATGGTCACTTCGCCACCGAGCGGAGCTGCAAGGTCGTCCAGCATGTTTACCCCTGTCTTCGCCTCGAATTCCGAAAGATGATGGCTGAAGTTCGCATCGCCGGTCCCTATCATCTGGAAGAGTCCTTCCATGATGCTCCTCGGATTTCGCATGACCGCTGACGTCACCATACTGGCCTCGGGCGAAACAAATTCCAACGAGCCCATGGAAGCCGGCGCGGCCAGCCACGATGCCACTCCCTGGCGTTCAGAAGCGAACGTCAGGTCGGCACGATTGTCGGTCTTGCCGCCAACTTCGCGGTGTTCTATCGTCAGGTATCTGACGTCTCCGATCCCTGGCGGCAGTTCGTGGTTGCTACCGTTTTGTACGTTGCCCGCGACGATTTGTTCCATGTCCGCACACAAAAGCCATCCCGCCCCCTCCTGGTAGGAGCGAACAATCTGCTGGTAGAGCGGTGTTTCGGCAAAATGACCGGTGCTCAATTGTTGCACCCGCGCCGCCGCGCGCTGCAGTTCGGCGGCATCCGAGCTCGCCATCAACAAGTCATCCTTGATATAGACAAGGAGTGCCTGTCCGTTCGCCGAGGAGACTGCCCACGGACTGCGAGCCATCTGCAGAGCGGATTGCGACCCTTTCGAACTGAGCTGCCGGTTTTCCTTTTCCAGAAAGGATTCCAGCCCCGGTTGGCGCACCCTGGCGAGCAGGATCGGTGCTCCGTAGGTCGCGCCGTTCCTCCCCACGGCGACTACGATCTCGTCGCCCAGATAGCTACTGAAAGTCTTTAATTGATCCACTACGTCCTCGATCTTTGGTCCGCTACCCTTTTGCTGCTGCTGCCACCAGTGGCGCAGCGCCGGGCTCTGCCGCAAGCGGTCCTCGAAGATCTGACTGGCCTCCCCTAGAGTAGACGCGAGATTCGGAATTGCCACGTAGACCACGGTGTCATCCGGAACGTACGACACCAGGTCGGAACTGTAGCGCAGGCCCGGTGCCGGAATCGCCGCAAACCGTTTCTCGAGGACAGCAAAGTCTCCCAGCAAGGCAAGGTATTTCGCTGCGTTCCTGCTCCAGGCGATTTCGTCTTGAATGGGATTTGTCGAGACATTGGCGCTTGTAGTCACCTCGTCCCCGGCGTGCAGTTCGCTCGTTCGTTCGCCGTAGTCCACTCGCACTGCACCCTCGATCACGGCTACACGCGAGCCTTTGATGCCGCGATTGACCGAGAAAATCGTCCCCTTCACCGAGACCAGGCAATCGCCGGTCGCCACATAGAGCCGACCTGTACGCTGCTTCGCCGCTTGAACAATCACTTGGCCGCCATCCAGATGAATCGTCGTACCCTTCCATTCGTGCGCGAGCGAAATGTCGGCCCGCTCTCCCATCTCGACCAGCGAACCGTCGACCAGCCGCACCACCGCACTCGCTCCTTTGGCTGTTCGGATCTCATCTCCGCTCGAGATCTCATATCCCGCCGGAACGATATGCACCGTGTCACCCTTCACGGCATAGAGGGAACCATCCACATTCTGAACCACGCCGCGAACCCCTTGTTGCCCTGGGAAGATGCCCCGGGAGAGCGCGAGCGCAACCAACGCAACCGCGGCCACCGCGGTTGCCGCCATCGCCCACCGCCATACCGGCGAATTGCCCCGCTTTATTTCTGGCCGCCAAACGGCTTGCTGTTCGCCGTTGCGGGCGCGCTCCACGGCGTGCCGGCACGCGACACAGGCGTGCACGTGGTCCTCGAGCAACAGAACCCGTGCTCCCGCCAGTTGTTTCCCCAGGTATTGCGGAATGAGTGCCTGAAAATCTTCACAGCTGCGCAACTTGTGCGGGCTGGCGTCCGCCACTGGCGTTCCGGCAATGGAGCTCCAGACGCGCCCGGCCGCCTGGGCAACCACTTTGTCATCCACTTGTTCGTTGCGAATCGCCGACAGCAAACGGTCGAATTTCTCGTTCTTCATGACTTGTCTCCTCTAAGTTGCGCTCGCGTTTCGAAGCTCCGCCTACGAGCGAGATGGCAATGTAGGCGGCAATTCCGGCCACGCCCCAGACGACGGCGTGGCCGGTGACGGCACCGATGGTCGCGCCCATGACGGCCCCGAGTGCCACCGACAGGCCGAGCGATCGGGCGTGGTTAAGTTCCTCTGGCATGGGATATCTCCTAAAATCAGCCGTTCGTTGAACCGGAATACGAACGAAAATACGGAAGAAGCTCCTTGCGAAGCTGTTGCCGGGTGCGATGGACAATGACCGCCACCAGTACCTGGGAAATGCCAAGCATCTGCGCAATCTGCGGATTGCTGAACCCTTCGAGGAAGCGCAAGGCGAAGATCTCCGCCGGCCTCGGCTTAAGTTGAGCGAGCGCCCGCCCCAAGGCCTGCCGCAGCTCTGGCATGAGATCGCCCGCATCGTGCGCTGCCATCTCCTCGGGCAGAACCGGCAGTTCAACCGCCGGGTTGGCCTTTCGCCACCGCATGACATCCAGCGCCGCATTGATGGCGGCCCGTCGTAAATAGCTTTCCTGATTCTCAACCGTCTCTTCGACCGCATCAGCGTTCGCTCCCCGGCGTGCGAGCCGCAGAAAGACTGTCTGCAACACGTCCTCCGCATCCGCAGCGTTGCCCGTAATCCGGTACGCTGTGCGGAACACCAGACCGTGGTGCGCCCGAAAAGTCCGTTCGAGTTCGTCAGAGATCGCTATCGCCGACTCCTCAACCAATACGCTTGGCAGGGTACGCCTCCTGTCACTCTCTTTCATAACTAAAGACGGCTGCCGCCCTGGATTATTACAGCCGTCCCTCGCTAAAAGTCACACCAGACGGTTTGCCGAACAAGTCGAAGAGGTATTCACTCTGTCCGGCGGCTGAGGTGCGGTTGCCGCTGCTTTTTCACTTTGCCGAGTTCGCACAGAAGGGCTGCAGAGATGTTGCTTCTTTTCAGGTCTATACAAAGGAGTTCGCGTCGCAGTGGTTGGAGCAAGACGAGCCCATGCAAAAACAGCCACGGTACTGCGCCAGCATGCGATCGAGGTCGTGGCCCCGCAAAATGGCGCACTCGCTGTGAGCGTTATGTGTCTCTCTGAGCGGCCACCACCAGATCCCACGCGTTGTCTCGCACCCTCCCCGACCAATGACCGACGACCCAAAGCGCTCTGAGTTTCCTCTCGGTTCGAGCGCGCTGCTGATCCGTGGTGATATTCTGAGCCGCGATGGCCGTCCCCAGGTCGCAATCTCCTTCCGCACCATTTGTTCCCGATGATCGCCAGCGCGCGGCGATTGAGCATGTTCGCGGACCGATGCTGGTCGTGGCGGGAGCCGGCACGGGGAAAACCTCGGTCCTGATCCATCGTATTGCGGGCCTGGTCGGGCAGGGACACGCGCAGCCGGAGGAAGTGCTCGCTCTTACCTATACCGTGTCCGCGGCCCAAGAGATGCATCATCGGGTTCGGGCGCTGCTGGGCAAATCGGTTCATTCGGCGACATTTCATGATTATTGCCTCGACCTGCTGAAGCGCGGAGGAAGAGCTTTCCGCGTGCTCGACGAAAAAGATCTCTGGATTTACCTGCGCAAGAGAATTCATAAGCTTCACCTGGAACACTACGTACGGGCCGCAAATGTAGGGCAATTCCTTAACGATTTGCTCAGTTTCCTGACCCGCTGCCACGACGAACTGGTCACGCCGGAAAAGTATGCGGACTACGTTGCGCGCCTCGAACGCGGCGAATTGTCAATTCCCCGAGTTGCCAAGTCGAAAGATCAGCTGAGCGACGCCGAGGTGATCGGGCGCTGCCAGGAAATTGCCCGCGTGTTCGCCACAACGGAAAACTGGCTGCGTGAAGAAAATCTAGGCACCTTCGGCCACATGATCACCCGCGCCCACGGGATGCTCACCAGTGACGAGAAGTTGCTGGCTGCGGAGCGGGCGCGCAGCCCCTTCATTCTCGTCGACGAATTTCAGGATGCGAACTTCGCCCAGATCGAAATTCTGGCGGCACTGGCCGGAGCCGAAGCGAACGTCTTCGCCGTGGGCGATCCCGATCAGGCCATCTACCGTTTTCGCGGGGCTTCGAGCGCCGCGTTTCATCTCTTCCGCCGGCATTTTCCGCAGACCAAGCTGGTTGTGCTCGGTCAGAATCGGCGCTCGACCACTCCGATTCTGCAGTGCGCCTTCGCCGTCGTCGACAAGAACCCTCCCGTGTTTGCCGCGAGTGAGCGGGGCGCACTGGCCTACCGTCGAACTCCCCTCGAGTCCGCGCGGGAAAAGGAAGCCAGCGAGGAAGGAAAAACGCTGGCCACGTTCCCGGTAGAAGCGATTTCCTTTGCCGGCAGGGATGCGGAGGCGCCCGACGTAGTCAGCTTGATCGAGGAAACGCGGCGCCGAACGCGTTGCAGATGGAAAGACTTCGGCGTCCTGTACCGTTCGCACACCAACCGGGATGAGGTGGTGCGGCAGTTGGCCGATCGGGAGATTCCTTTCTCGATCGACAACATGGACGTGAGCGATACGCCCGAAGTCCGCGATCTGTTTGCCTGCGTTGCGGTCGTCGTGGACCTGGCATCCGACGCCAGTCTGTTTCGCGTCGCGGCCTCGCCGCAATTCGATGTGGATGCGTTACAACTTCGGGCGGCACTGCGCGCAATTGCCAAGGAGTCGAAAGAGGGCGTGGTGGTTCCGCTCGCCTCGGTGCTGGACGGGGTTACCGGCGGACCGGCAGTGTTGGCCGCCGTGCGCCAGGCGCGCGATGAAGTAAACCGGAAGCAAGCGAAAACGCGCGCGGCTCTGGAGTTGATCGCCAGACAGTTCCGGCTCGACCTCAATTCCGCCGTCCTCGAGGCGGCGCTGAAGTTTGCGGCCGCGTGGGAGGAGAAGCCGCAGACGCAGACCAAAGAACTTGGCGAATGGATCGAGTATTTGAACTACTTTCGTGAGGCGGGGGGAGTGATTCCGTTGACGTCGAAGCACGACGAGGACGCCGTGCGCCTGATGACTGCGCACGGAGTCAAGGGGCTCGAGTTCCCTCATGTTTTCATCCTGCGCGCGACCAGCCCATCGTTCCCCGCCAGTTATCGGGAAAGACTGGTGGAACTTCCCATGGAGTTGCGCGACCCGGACTCAGCCGCAGGCGGCGACGACAAGACGCTCCACGATCAGGAAGAACGCCGGCTTTTCTATGTGGCGATGACCAGGGCAAGAGATTCTCTGCACATCTATGGAAAGCAGGGAACTGGCCGCGACAAGGCACCCCCTGGATTCATGCGCGAACTGATTACGAACCCGGAACTACAACCCTGGCTCAGGTCGCGGCGGGCGCTGCCTTCGCAGCCCGAGTTGATTGCGATCGCTGCGGCAGAGGATGAGGCACATCCCCAAGGCTCCAACTTGCCAGCGTGGCTGGAACTCCCGGCCATCGAAGGGCTGGGCGCAAGCCTGAGTGCCACGGCGGTCGAGACCTATGAGACCTGTCCTTTGCAGTTCAAGTTTGAGCGCGAATGGAAGCTGGCGCGGCAGGTCCACGCAGCCATGCAGTATGGCGCAGCCATGCACCGCGTGCTGCGTACCTACTATGATTCCGCGCGTTTGGGCAGGATTAAGACCGACGAAGAATTGCTGCAACTGTTTCGTGACGATCCGGGTGTGTCCGGCATTCAGGACGACTATCAGCAGGACCTGTACTTGAAGCAAGGCCTGCAGCAGCTAAGGGATTTTCTGGCCGCGACGAGTTCAGCACCCGCGCCCGAGGTGCTGCACACGGAAGAATGGTTTGACGTTCAGATTGCCGGGACGAAGGTTGCTGGACGCATCGACCGGATCGACCGCGCGCCCGATGGGAGGGTGAACATCGTCGACTACAAGACCGGCAAGGCTCGATCGCAGGAAGACGCGGACGAGAGTCTGCAGCTTTCGATCTATGCCATGGCGGCGCACGAGAAGTGGGGATACCGCGTGGGCGCGTTGGTGTTTCATAATCTTGAAGGCAACGTTCCTGTTTTCTCGAAGCGTACAGAGTTTCAATTGGAAGAAGCGCGGGGGCGGGTACTGACTGTGGCGCGCGGCATCGCCGCTGGGAACTTCAAGCCTAAACCTGGTTTCTACTGCAGTTTTTGCGCGTTCCGTGGATTATGCCCGGCCCAGGAAAAGCGCGTTCCGAATCTTGCTCACGATCCCGCGAAGAGTGGAGCGAAGTTGGGGGAGCGCGCCTGAGCCCGCGTCAGCGTCTGCACAAAAACTTAGGGGACGCTTTCCGCGTCCCCTTTTGACTTTCTACTGACTTTCTTAATGCTTCTTTTTCTTCTTTGCCTTTTTCTTGGTTGCCATTGTTTCTATTCTCCCTTCCATTGTTCATGGAAAAATCTGCAACGATCATTTGTTGCAACTAATTGATTGTATAGAGTTAATGAAAAATGAAGTCAAGAAAAAAATGCACGTCGTGAACGAGTGGTGTTGTACCAAAGTTACTGCGAGACGAGAGTGAACCAGCAAATCTCCACGTCGCGCCACAAAAATACCCCGCGAGAATGCAATCGCGATGGCTGAGAAGCGAGCGGCAATCGAGCGCGCGCGTGTCAATGTTTGTGTGCACAGGATCGAACGGCCGAGCGACCGAGTCGCGAAAGTTCATCATCTTCGCCCGGCGTTGCATCTATAATGATATTGCGAAATCTTCGCGGGAGCATGATCAATGGCGGCTTTCGATGAGGTTGTCATCATTTCTGGTTGTCGAACGGCAGTGGGAAAATTTCAAGGCAGTCTCACCGACTTGAGCGCTCCGCAGTTGGGTGCGGTTGTGGTGCGCGAGGCGGTGAAGCGCGCTGGATTGAGCTCCGATCAGGTCGACGAGTGCATCATGGGCAACGTTTTACCCGCGGGACTGGGGCAAAACCCGGCGCGGCAGGCGGCAATCTTCGGAGGATTGTCGCCGGCGACAGGTGCCATGACAATCAACAAAGTTTGTGGCTCCGGATTGAAAGCAGTCGCTCTCGCCGCCCAAGCGGTGCAGACGGGAAACAGTTCCATCGTGGTGGCGGGTGGTATGGAGTCGATGACCAACGCTCCTTATCTGCTGCCGCAGGCACGCAAGGGATACCGCTTGGGAAACGGGCAGGTGATCGATTCCATGGTGCGCGACGGGCTGTGGGACATCTACAACGACTATCACATGGGCGTCACCGGTGAGAACGTCGCTGAGAAGTACGGCATCACGCGCGAAGAACAGGATGAGTTCGCGGTGCACTCGCACCGCAAGGCGGTCGCTGCCATGAAAGAGTGCCGGTTCAAGTCTCAGATCGTGCCCGTAGAAATTCCTGCCAAGAAGAAGGGCCAAGCCCCACTGCTCTTCGAGAAAGACGAATCTCCGCGCGAGGATACGACGATCGAAGTGCTGCGTTCGTTGAAGCCCGCTTTCAAGAAGGACGGAACCGTGACCGCCGGCAACGCTCCCGGAGTGAATGATGGAGCCGCGGCGGTAGTGGTGACCAGTGCGCAGCGGGCGAAGGAACTCGGCGCACCTCCCATGGTGCGAATCGTGGCACAGGCGACCAGCGGAGTCGAACCCAAATGGGTGATGATGGCTCCGGTGGGCGCGGTGCGAAAGATCTGGGAAAAGACCGGTTGGAAAAGCGACGACGTCGATCTGTACGAACTCAACGAAGCTTTCTCGGTGCAGGCGCTCGGCGTGATGCGTGAGCTTGGGCTCGATCCCAATAAAGTCAACGTGAACGGCGGCGCGGTCGCCATCGGGCATCCCATCGGAGCCAGCGGCGCGCGCGTTCTGGTGACTTTGATCTATGAAATGACTCGCCGCAATGCCAAGCGTGGGGTCGCTGCGCTCTGCCTGGGTGGAGGCAATGCCGTGGCGATGGCCGTGGAAAGAGATTAGCCAACACTGGCGCTTGCCGCCGCCGCCGCGTGCAGGGTTACGGTGAACACCGCTCCGCCTCCCGGCGCATTAGCGGCTTCGATGGTGCCGTTGTGCTCCTTCATCACCGACTTGCAGATGCTGAGGCCGAGGCCGGTTCCCCGTCCCGGCCGCTTGGTCGTGTAGAACGGATCGAAGATGCTGGCCAGGGTGTCGGTGGCGATCCCAGGACCGTCGTCTTGAAAGGTTGCCCAAACTGACGGTCCGGCATTTCCCAGGCGGATGCGCAGCGTTCCGCGGTCGCGCGCCTCGCGAATGGCCTGCTCGGCGTTCAGAACCAAATTCAGGAAGACTTGCATCAACTGGTGAGGGTCGCCTTGCACGTGGGGCAGCCCGGGCTCGCGCAGGAAGTCCACGGTGATGCTGTTCTTCCGCAACGAGTAGGCGTGCAGATTGAGCGTGCGCTCGACGATCTCTCCCAGGTTGACGGGAGCCTTCCCGGGCGCCGGCGGCCTCGAGAAATAGGTCAGGTTGTGAACGATCTCAGCGGCGCGGCGGGCCTGCTGCTGCAGTATGGCGATCTGCTTGCGCGCCGCGTCGGTGGTCTGACTGTCCTGCAAAAGTTCGCTCACTCCCAAGATACTGGTCAGGGGGTTATTGAGTTCGTGGGCTACCCCGCCAATCATCGCACCCATGGCAGCCAGACGCTCGCTCTGAACGATCTGTTGCTCCAGCTTTTTTTCCATGGTGATGTCGCGCACGGAAATGATCACGCCGCCGAGCTTGCCATCCGCGTCAAAGAGCTGGCTGGCGGAGGCGCGCATGGTACGCCAGCTTCCGTCGCGGTGACGGGCGCCATATTCCGCGGCGCCAAAAATCCTGATGCCGGAAACCACGTCGTGGTAGAGCGCCGCCAGCTCCGGCGAGTGATCCTCGGTTTCCGAGATCTTCTTGCCCAACAAATCCTCCGGTTGGTGCCCGAGCAGATCGCGCACGCGTGAGCTCACGAAGGTATAGCGCTCCTCGAGATCGACCACGAGAATCAGGTCGGGGAAGCTCTCGAGTAAGTGCCGGCGGAATTCTTCCTGCTGCAGCAGTTGTCGCTCAAGTTTGCGCCTTTCCGTGACGTCGACCAGCGTGCCCTGGTAACGAATCAACTTGCCCGCAGCATCCCAGACGGCGCGGGAGGACTCGAGGAAAACCGCGGAGTTTCCATCCTTCTTTCGAAGTGTGATCTCGCGTGCCCGTACGTCACCGCGATCGTTGGGAGCACGGCCGAGCACGGCTGGTTCGGCGGGATCGACGTTCAGGTTACCGGGGTCGAGCGCAAGCAGCTCTTCTTTCGTGGCATAGCCTAGAATGCTCACCAGCGCGGGATTGGCGTCGAGAAGTCTGCCTTCCGGCGTGCTGAAGTAGGCACCTTCCTGCAGGGTCTCGAACAGTTCGGTGAAACGCAGCTCTTTTTCGTGCTGTCCGGTCACATCCCGTCCCAGCACGCTGACCCCGACAACCTCGTCACTCTTGACGATCGCACTGAGAACGCAATCGAAGTAGAGAGGCCGCGGGTTGTTCTTGAAACGCACGCGGACGGTGCCCGCCCAGTGTCTCTTCTCCAAAAAATGTGCGAGGCCGGCTTCTACGCTTCCGCGGGTTGGTTCTTCGACGATTTCGAAAAATTTCTGTCCCACGATCGCGGTGTAGGGAAGCCCCGCAAGTTCGCTGACCCGCTTGTTGACGGTGCGCACGGTGCCGTCCAGGGATGCGGCGCAGGCGGCATCTTCAAAGGAGTCAATGAGTTCCTTGAAGCTGCGGTTGGAGCGCGTGAGCATGTCGTTGAGTTGGTCGAGTTGCGCCTCGGAGGGTGCGGCGCCCACATGTTCCTGCAAATCCTGAAGCAACATCTTGAGCTCGACCACTTCCTTCCGCCGGCCGTGGGCATAGGCGGCTAGAAGTACGGACAAGAGGAGTACGCCCACCGCCACTGGGCCTAAATGGTAAGGCAGGCTTTCCAGCCGCTCCCAGGCGAGCGCGGCAAAGCCGGCGGCCAGCAGGATCATGAACAAGAGAATCCATCGCCAGAGCTGAGATTCTTCGCGCTCCAGGTTCTGCGGGGGACGGGAGCGCCGAGTCGTATCGGGAGAGGCCTGCATCATTGGGAAGTCACCTGGTTTTGCGGAAGGACAAAACCCAACACTCAGACATCGTAACGATACTGACCGTGTGGGACAACCGTTGTTGTTGGAGAAGTTGGTACCTCAGGGCTGAGTCTGGAAGGAACTGTGACTTGGGGTGAATTTCCGCGGCCAACGCCCCAAAGGCAACCCCCCCGAGGTGTTCTCCTCCCACCGCTCAGTGTGTTGGAATTGCCACGTAGCCTAGGCCCTCCGCCGCCTGCATCCCGATTTGGTCACAGACCGCGAATTGAAACCTGAGCGCACGATGTAGCTTCTGAACACTCGGCCGGCATTGCACAATCTCCTCAATTCTTTACACGATTGCTGACGGTAGCGCGCGCCGCAATTTTGGCCGTCCTTTTGTCAACCTGCGCAGTTGGCTCCGACAAGACGCCGCACATTTATCAAAAGGGAACGATCAAGCGTTGGGAGAATCGCACCGACATCTGCGGCGCAGGCATTGTCGGCACAGATGGTGAAGGCGTTCTCCGCAATGAGACGGTTTTCGAATGGAAAGGTACCGACCGAGTTTACCTGGTTGGCTACTTTGGGGCCTTCCAGGCTGCACAATTCGGGCTAGGGCAGCCGGTGGATTATCGAGCGAACGACGACCAAAGGGTCTACATACGCCGCGACAATGGCAAAGAATACGAATGCAAGATGAAAGGGCAGAAGGTCCCGGAGGAAGCTAAAAGCGTTGCACCTCTTGCCAAACCCTAGCTATGCAGTTTTGGGCTCGACGTCGCGCGTGATTCGCCGAATTAGGAACCAGCTCGAAAATGACCCGATAAACGACAAAGAAGCCGGGGATCGCTCCCCCGGCCTCTTCCGGTGTTCTTGCAAAGCTCAGGTCACTTTCTCCTAATCAGCCTTCCTCGCCGTCCCCGTCAAACCGAACGAAGCAGCCCTGCATTGAGATGAATTCAATCCCAGGGTGCACCAGTTGACAAAGGTGAGACCAAAGAAGGGTGAGTTTACATATGTCGAGCCCGTCGGCTGCGCGTCGGCAGAAATCCCGTTTGTGTCCTGCGTTGTGTTCGAAAGGTAGATTCTGCCCACGTAGCAACTGCCATCCTTGGCCCCGTTGGTACAGGTGGCGGTAACGTTGAACCAGTACTCGCCCTCTTCCAGATATTGGGCCTCAGGCAGGCGCACCAGCAGGGAGTACTCGTTCATGCTGAGGAAATTCCGTCCTGTTAGAGCCACCGTGATCTTCGCCGTGCCGGAAGCGATGCTGGTGCCGCCGTTGCCTTCGACGACGCCCGTGCGGATGTCATAGGAAGCAATCTTGGGATCGAAATTAACCGAAGCCAGCACGTTGACGAGAATTCCCGTCACCCGAGCCGCAACCCCGTTGGGCACGTTGTAGGCCGCGTAGGTAGAACTGCCCTTGATGTAAAGAGTGTTTTCATCCGACAGGCCGAGGGCATTGGGATCGTTTGGGTTCAGGTCGCCCCCGTAGAACAAGCACGGCCTGCACAATGCGGGCGGAGTTCCCGAGTCCCATTGAGGCTGCTCGGAACTGTCGGTACGAGCGAGCCACATCGCCGGTTTCTTCTGGGCCGCTGCGGTCAGGGTGAGCGCTGCGATAAGAGTTGCCGCGAAAAGAGTCTTCTTCACTCGACACCTCCCAGCAAGCCGAACGACAGACGGGCGCATTGTACGTTGTTCAAGTTCTGGTCGGGCTCGCACCAATTCGCCCAGCTGACCCCGGAGACGGGCGAATTCAAAAACACCTCGTGAGCCGGTTGCCAGCTGCCGCGCAAGTTGTTGGTCTTCGAAGTGGTGTTGGATACAAACTGTCCGAAAACAGCGCAACTGCCGTCCAGGTTGTTGGTGCAGTTGGGCGTGACGTTGATCCAATACTCACCCGAAACGAGCCTTATCCTGGGAAGCCGAACCACGACCGAATACTCGTACGCGCCGGCCACGACACGGCCCGTCTGAGCTACCTCGATATGAGACGTGCCGGAGGCGATGCTGGTGCCACCGTCGCCTTCCGAAACCCCCGTCCGGATGTCATAGCTGGCCGTCCTGGGATCAAAGGCTGCCAATGCCTGAACGTTGAAGAGCACGCCCCTGATAATGGCGGTAACCCCGGCGGGAATCTTCACCGCGCCATAGGTGCTGCCGCTGAGGCTGGCGAGCAGAGTATTCCCATCCAGCAGGCCCGTTGCATTCGGAGAGGTGAGGTTAATGTCGCCGCCATAGAACAAGCATGGTTTGCACAAAGCTGGCAGGCTCGGGGACAGGTTGTCTTCGGACTCCTGAACTTCTACCGCGGGGTTGCCGGTACGATGACGAGACACCACTGGCGCTTTACGCTCCTGCGCCGCCCCCGAGAGGCCGAGCGTTATCGCTAACGCCAGTGCGAAAAGCGTTCGTTTCACTTCCTCCTCCTCCCGGTCTTTTCTATCCCAACCCAAGAACCGACTATGCCAACACAAGAACCGACTTCGCGCTTCGCCAAATCGCCCGAGGAGTCTATGCTGGCAGCCTAGGCGAATGCAATGAGGAAAAGGTCTCCCTGACTGGCGAATCCCACGTTCCGCAAGGCTTTCCGTCGCACCGCTTCGCCGTATATTCGCTCGTCCTGCCCCGTCTTTCCCAGAAGCGGGATAGCGAGGGAAGCGGCGCCGGCTCGGATCGGGACTGTTAACTGTAAAGATACGTCAAGATACGAGAAATGTGTTGACCTATCTTCCGTTTCCAGCTACATTGTGTTGGCCCGCGGATACCGGAGCCTCTAGGTCTTATTTCTGAGATACCTCGACCTGTGAGCCCAAATCAGGAAAATCGAGCATCTTCGGTATCCGATCTCGCATCTATTCTGGGTAGGAATTGCGCTAACTCCTTTACAACCTTAGTGGAATCAATGGCTTAGGCGACTTGTGGGGTTCCGGCCAGTTTCCTGGGACAGGGGCGAAAGCGAAATGCCCATACTTATAAGGAAGGAGTAATACCAACATGCGCTCCGATCGTGTGTTTGACGCTTTACAGACGTTACGGAATCGTTATATGCTTTGCCAGCTCGCCTCCAAGGCCACGCGGAAGTTCCATCGGCCCAGCACCAGAATCCAAGAAACGATGAATGGTGTGTTGGACCGGATCGCAGGCGCGGAGCGGCAGGAAGTTCTGTCAGAGCCGGAGAATTTTGCTGAGGCACAACGGCGGGCTGCTTAAGGCAGCCCTGTCCGCCTGCCTCTTGGTGTTTTTGTCTTCCCTGAATACCCTCCTTTGAAAATCTCCCGACAACGCTGAAACGGATACGTTTGAGTGACCGGGTTTAGGTGAATCATGACCATTGCTGAACTGAAAGAAAAGAACATTACCGAGCTGACCAAGATCGCAAGGACCTTGGAGCTGCCCGGTGCCAGCGGACTGCGCAAGCAGGATCTCATCTTCAAAATCCTCCAGGCGCAGAGCGAAAAAGAAGGCCACATCTTCGCCGAGGGTGTGCTCGAAATCCTGCCGGACGGCTACGGCTTCCTGCGCTCGCCGGATTACAACTACCTGCCCGGCCCGGATGACATTTATGTCTCGCCGTCGCAAATCCGCAAGTTTGATCTGAAAACTGGCGACACCATCAGCGGACAGGTGCGGCCTCCGCACGAGGGCGAAAAATACTTCGCGCTGGTGAAGATCGAGGCGGTGAATTTTGAGTCCCCCGACGAAGCCCGCAACAAGATTCTGTTCGACAACCTCACCCCGCTGTATCCCCAAGAGCGGATCAAGCTCGAAACCACGCGCGAGAACTCCAGCGCCCGAGTCATGGACCTGCTCACGCCTCTCGGCAAGGGCCAGCGCGGCCTGATCGTCTCTCCACCTCGCGCCGGCAAGACCATGCTGCTGCAAAACGTGGCGAACTCGATTACCACGAACCATCCGGAAGTGGTGCTGATGGTGCTCCTGATCGACGAGCGTCCCGAAGAAGTCACGGACATGCAGCGCTCGGTAAAAGGCGAAGTGATTTCTTCCACCTTCGACGAGCCTGCCGCGCGTCACGTGCAAGTCGCGGAGATGGTGATTGAGAAGGCCAAGCGCCTGGTCGAGCACAAGCGCGACGTGGTCATCCTGCTCGATTCAATCACCCGCCTGGCTCGCGCCTACAACACCATCGTTCCACCTTCCGGCAAGGTCCTTTCCGGCGGCGTCGATTCCAACGCTCTGCAGCGTCCCAAGCGCTTCTTCGGCTCCGCCCGCAACATCGAAGAAGGCGGTTCGCTCACCATCATCGCTACCGCACTCATCGACACCGGCTCCCGCATGGACGATGTGATCTTTGAAGAATTCAAGGGCACGGGCAACTCCGAAATCATTCTCGAGCGCAAGCTGGTGGATAAGCGCGTATTCCCCGCCATCGATATTCAGCGCTCCGGCACCCGTAAGGAAGAGTTGCTGATTCCCAAAGAAGATCTTTCGCGAATCTGGGTCCTCCGCAAGGTCCTGAACCCGCTGTCTCCGGTGGAAGCGATGGAGTTGCTCATCGACAAGCTGAGCAAAACCAAGTCGAACGGCGAGTTCCTCTCCAACATGAGTTCGCTGTAACAATCACAAAACGGTAAGCGGGTGCGCCGTCCTTGTCTCTCCCGTTCTTGAGAGAGACGGGGCCGGGTTTTCGACTTCCTGTCCCCAAACTACCGAGCAAGAAAGCGGCAAGAGGCTTTGGCTAGCTTTAAGGATCGGTCGGTGCTCGGTGCTCGGTACTATTCCTCTCCTTGTCCGGGCAAAAGCTGTCATACTTTCCTGAACGGACAAACAGATTCACGCCCGTTTTCGAGGACACCGTGCGAGTTCAACGAAGCACTTGGACACTTTCTATCCTTTTGCTGTTTGCTATTCCCAGCCATGCGCAATCCCAACCGCCCGCAGCTCCGCCGCCGATGATGAAGGCGGATCCCACGCGGCCCACTGACGCCGACGAAGCCCAACAGCGCCAGATTCGCGAGATGGCCAAGAAAGCCAACCTGCAGCGGCAGGCCGCGCTCAAGTCCGATACCGACAAACTCCTGAAACTGGCGGTGGATCTGAAAGATTTCGTGGACAAATCGAATGAAAATGTTCTGTCCCTCGAAGTGCTCAAGAAGGCAGACGAAATCGAGAAGCTGGCCCACAGCGTGAAAGACAAAATGAAGGGGCCAAACTAGAGGGAGTTGCTAATTTGGTCTTCGGCTGGATTTTGTAATCGGAAAACCCTCGCTGGGGCGGGGGTGGAAAGAGCTCTGAACCGCGACGCTCGTAAGGGTTCGCGAAGGACGCGGAGAAAAGCAGGTAAAGGTTTCAGTTTGGCAAGGCAGCGAGCACCAGGCTTCGCCGGGACGACGCTGACATGGGGGCCGCTTGGTTCAGGGAAATATTGTCTGTATTTACGTTGCGACGCAAGCGATGGTGCCGATGGAATCGCGCCCGGAAGTAACGGCCGTCGCGGGACGCGGAATCGAAGGGGACCGATACTTCTATGGGACGGGTTATTGGGCAAAATCCCCAGGCACCAGCCGCGATATCACTTTGATTGAAATCGAAGCCATCGAAGCGCTCAAACGCGAAAAGGACATCACCCTTGTGCCCGCCGCGTCCCGCCGGAATCTAGTGACGCGGGGCGTGCCGCTGAATCACCTTGTGGGCCGCGAGTTTCGAGTGGGTCCTGTACGCCTCTTGGGGACCCGGTTGTGCGAGCCGTGCGCCTATCTAGAAGGGTTGACCCAGAAAGGCGTGCTCGCTGGATTGATTCATCGCGGCGGCTTGCGGGCTGATATCGTTGCGGGCGGAACCATCCGCGTGGGGGACTTAGTCTCCGTGTGAGGACTATGCGCCTCTGCGCTCGCGCCACGCAAAATCAAACGCTGCCTCCGCTTCGAATCCGCATCCCGTAGAACGACCGGTACACGAAGAAGAACGAAACCAGAAAGAAAACCAAGGCCAGCACGTTGGTGATCATCGGCCCCTGATCGCGGGTGAGAGTGACTGCCAACTCCACCGCCAACAATCCAAACAAGGTAGTGAACTTGATGACCGGATTCAGCGCGACCGACGAAGTATCCTTGAACGGATCGCCCACCGTGTCGCCGATCACCGTAGCATCGTGCAGCGGAGTTCCTTTCTGCTTCATTTCGACTTCGACGATCTTCTTGGCGTTGTCCCAGGCCGCGCCGGCGTTGGCCATAAAGATTGCCTGGTAAAGCCCGAAGATCGCGATCGAGATAAGGTATCCAACGAAGAAGAACGGCTCTACGAAGGCGAAGGCCAGCGTGCCAAAGAAGACGGCGATGAAGATGTTCAACATTCCTTTCTGCGCGTACTTCGTGCAGATCTCGACTACCTTCTTGCTGTCGGCGACCGAAGCCTTCACCACTCCTTCCAGCTTGATGTTGGCCTTGATGAACTCGACCGCCCGGTAGGCGCCGGTGGTAACCGCCTGAGTGGATGCGCCAGTGAACCAGTAAATCATCGCGCCGCCCGTGATCAGCCCGAGAAAGAAGGGCGCGTGCAGCAAGGAAAGCTTTTCAACATCTGCGGTGAGGCCGCTGGTCAAGGCCATGATGATGGAAAAAATCATGGTGGTGGCCCCGACCACAGCTGTGCCGATGAGTACCGGCTTCGCCGTAGCCTTGAACGTGTTTCCCGCCCCGTCATTGGCTTCGAGCAAGTGTTTGGCGCGCTCGAAGTTCACCCCCATGTTGAAATCCTTCTTGATTTCAGCTTCGACATTAGGAACCTGCTCAATCAGTGAGAGTTCGTAGACCGATTGAGCATTGTCGGTAACCGGTCCGTAGGAATCCACGGCGATGGTCACGGGGCCCATGCCCAGGAATCCGAAGGCGACCAATCCGAAGGCAAAGACCGCGGGAGCGAGCATCGTAGCGGCCGCAGCCAAGCCCATCGTGCTGAAGTAATACGCGATCGACATCAGCACAACCATCGACAGTCCGAGGTAGTAGCCGGAGAAGTTTCCCGCGACAAAGCCGGAAAGAATTCCCAACGACGCGCCGCCTTCTTCGGCGGAGATCACAACTTCCTTCACGTGCCGCGATTCCGTCGAGGTAAACGACTTCACCAACTCCGGAATCAACGCTCCCGCCAGAGTTCCGCAGGAGATGATCACCGCCAGCTTCCACCACTGGGAGACGTCTTCGCCCAGCTCAGGAATAATGAAGTAAGACACCAGAAAGGTCAGTCCGATCGAGACGATCGAAGTGAGCCACACCAGCGTCGTGAGCGGAGTTTCGAAATTCATCTCATCGGCACGGCCGAAGCGCGCTTTGGCGATAACGGCGTTAAGGAAATAGGAAACCGAGCTAGCCACCAGCATCATGACGCGCATCACAAAAATCCAAACCAGCAACTGCACCTGCACACTCGGACTCTTCACGGCCAGCAGAATAAAAGTAATCAGCGCCACGCCCGTAACGCCGTAAGTTTCAAAGCCGTCAGCCGATGGCCCAACCGAATCGCCGGCATTGTCGCCCGTGCAATCGGCAATCACGCCAGGATTGCGCGCATCATCTTCCTTGATCTTGAAAACAATTTTCATCAAGTCCGATCCAATATCGGCAATTTTCGTGAAGATGCCGCCGGCAATACGCAGCGCGGCCGCGCCCAAGGACTCACCAATAGCAAATCCGATAAAGCAAGGCCCGGCGTAATCGCCCGGAACAAACAGAAGAATGATCAGCATGATCAGCAGCTCCACGCTGATCAGCATCATTCCAATGCTCATGCCGGCTTCCAACGGTATCTGGTAGACGGGAAACGGCTTCCCCGGCAGCGAAGCGAACGCCGTCCGCGAGTTCGCAAACGTGTTCACGCGAATTCCAAACCAAGCCACGCCGTAACTCCCGCCGATCCCAACCAGGCTGAACCCCAAAATAATCACGACCCGCATGGCTTCCATATGCTCCAGCAGGCCAAAGTAAAGCAAAATAATGACGGCAATAAACGCCCACAGCAGCAAAATGAACTTTCCCTGCGTCACCAAATAAGTCTTGCACGTCTCATAGATCAGCTCCGAGATCTCCCGCATGGAGCGATGCACCGGCAGATTCTTGAGCCGCATATAAATGACCATGCCAAAGCCGAGTCCGAAGATGCAAAACAGAATCCCAATCGCCAACAGCCGATGCCCGTCGATGGCGCCGTTCAGAAAGCTGACCGAGGAAAGGTCCGGAAGTTTCAGCGAAGCTTCGCCGCCGGCGCCTTCGCCAGCAGGTCGAGCTAGAGCCCGAGCGGCGCCTACACCAATCACCGCCCCCACGCCCAAAGTTTTTTTCAGAAAGCCAGATACCACACGGCATCCTCCAAACGCAGCAGTGGCAAGCCAGGTGCGCATAATAAGTCCTCCAAATGAGTCGGCTTTAGGAATATACAAACGTGTTTAGATACAGCCTTCCGGCACAGTATCCCGTCCGAGCACACCCAGTGCAGCCCGCGGGATTCAGCCGCCGGAATTCCGAACACGCTTCCACCGCAAAACTAGAACGGAGTGTTGGAGCTTGGCCGCGTCGGAGTTCGCGCCCGGACCAGAAAGCTAATCCTCCGTCCGGGACACACCATGGTAAAACGGGCATTTATAACACGTTGCAACAAAAGGGTCAATCGCGGAACGAGTGTGTCCAGGTGTGCCAGAAAATCTGGGCGAGTTTTTTTGCAGTTTCGCGTACTCCGCCTTGGCTTCTTTCAGGATGGGGATGTCGGGGTCGGCGGCTTTCCAGAGGGTTGGGAAGTCTGAGAAGGGGAACTTATTTCTGACCCAGAAGATAGAGGTCGGCGTGACCGCTGGGGCGCGCATAAACGATTGTCGAAAGGTCCTTGGAAAAAGAATAGGCGCTACCGCCGCCGTATTCCAGCGGAAAACTAAAAAGGGACCCTCAACGCGACCTGAGGCGCCCCGATCGTCTTACCGTCTTTCCAATACTGACGGTAAATCGCGACTTCACCGCGAGCAGCAACTGCATACAAGAACGACTTGCCATCGCGAGCAAATTTTGCACCGAACGTTACTACGCCCGGACGCAATGAGATGCATTTCCTATCGGAGATGGAGATCTCGTACATTCCAGTCTTTTCGCCATACAGTACGTCAAATAGCAAGTACTGTCCTCTGGGGTCAGCATCGGTCCCTACCCCCATTCCACAGTTGCCCACCAACTTCTCCGGGTTTGAACCATCCGGGTTTACTCGCCAAACAGTTGGCATGGAAGCTGGGGCGTCCTTGCCAGTCACGTAGATGGTTTTCTGGTCAGGGCTCCACACAGTACTCCAGATGGAACTTGCCGTCGACGAAATCTGACGAAGACCGCTGCCATCAGCCCCTACGATGTATGCCCTGTCACCTGTATCGCTGCCCGCCGCGTGAAAAGCCAAGTGAAAATTGTCCGGCGCAAAACGCGCGCTCCCCATGTTTTCTGCGCTCGCGACTTTTACTTTATTGCCGCCATCGATGTCTGCCACCCAAAGTTCGTGTCTCTGGCCTGCGGTGAACGTGTTGTAGACCACGCGCATGCCATCCGGCGAGATATTGGGCCCGGTCGCATCCTCGGACACGATGTCCTTGGATTCCTTTGACTGCCCCGAGTACGCGGACAGGAACCCCGAGGACTGGCCGTTCACGTAGTAAATCCCTTTCCCCAACGGGTCTGGCATAGGTGAGAAATCCGGTCCCGTTCCGAAAGTAATCTGCGCCAGACTTCGGTCCTCCAAGTTGTATTTCCAGATGTTCGTCAGCCGTCTACAGTACGGCTGAACAGTGCGGTCTTCCCAGATTCGGCCCACACGACATCATGATTCCCCGACACCTCACCCAAATCAATCGCGTCATGGCTGGCTACGTTGATCCTGTAAAAACGGAATTTGGGCACATAGTTCACTGGCATACCAGCAGCGAGCAGGTCGTTGCCGCCGGGAAACAGCAGAAGCGGGACGAAGGACTGATCAGTGCCCTCGGGTTTGTACACTAATTCTTCATTCAGCCCGGATTTGTCCGCACGAAAAACTGCGACAGTATCAGACTTTCGGTAATAAATGGATGCACCGTCGGGCGAGGGAACCCCAAACCAGCCAGACGCCACACGGCGGGGGACACCACCGAGCGTAGGAACTGCCCAGACCTCGGAACGACCGAGAAACCTCGAGTAATAAACCTCCTTGCCGTCGGGAGAAAAATTCTCCAAATACTTTTCCCCTTCATCATTCGTGAGCTGAAGAGGCTCACCACCGGACGTGAGCATCAGGAACACTTGCGCGACTCCGCCTACCCGTGAGACAAACGCCACGGCGTGCCCGTCTGGAGAAAGCCTCGTTTGGTTCATCGGCTTGTTCCACTGGCTTATTTTCGTGATCTTGGCGGCGCCGGTTGGGATGCTGGTGCGAGGCCAAAAATGATACGCCGCGAAGATTGCTGCCATTAGTATGACGCAAGCGGACAAAGCAATGTACCGCTTCCGCGCCAGCCGGGTTGGCGGCTGATCCACCGTGACTGAGCGAGTTGTATGCTCTAAAGAGACTCCCTGAAATGTGCGGCTCGCGGATGAAACTCGGTCCGAATCTGTATCCCGTTTCAGTCGCTTCAGGTCGGCCCGCATTTCCGCCGCACCCTGATAGCGTAGCTCACGATCTTTCTCCAGTGCTTTGTTAATGATGTCTTCCAGCTTGGGCGGTACGTCGGGATTGAGGCGCACCGCTGACGTTGGTGTTCCATCCAGAATGGCTTTGAAGATCAACGCCGTCGTATCGCCCCGGAACGGCAGGGTGCCTGTACACGTCTCGTACAGCACGGCTCCGAAGTAGGAGCAGCCGACAAGGCTGGGAATCTTGCGAGGTGAAAGTCCTCGTACCGTCAATTGCCTGTGCGGACGGTTAGCAGATCCGGTGCGTGCGGAGGCAACGAAGCACGTTCTGCCCGGATGTCAAAGCCTCGGCCGCCCTGTGGCTGTATGCGCAGCGGTGGGAACGATCTAGGAGGCGAGCAAATTTGGAGGCCTGAACATAGAGGAATATCTGCAGCCTCGAAAAGCCGGTCCGCGAAAAGTCGTGTTCGCGGGTTGAAGCGGGAAGCCGACCCACTCTACTTTTGGGAAAGGCCGATGACACGAAGGAAGAAACAGGTAAATGCACTTCGTGGGACCGCCGTGGCATGGGATCAGGCATCTGAAGAAAGATTCTCAGAGATAACGTCGGGAACATCCCCCTGGCAGCAGGGGCTGATCGCAACCTGCAAAGACTCCTCGAACGAGGCCCAAGGCCGAAGGAGAGGAGAGCCAGAGGGGATGGGCGCATGAGTCCGTAGGAGCGATGAATGAGGGGTAACGCCCTCAGAGGGGACGGAACAGACGTCTCCCCGATGAAGGTAACGCCGACATCGGGCAAAGGGACTCTGGATACTTGGCGGTTCCATCGTCAGCGTGGCGTTCGGACACAGAGCCGAGTTGAGCCAACGTATGAGAGGGAACTAGGCCCGGGGCAAACCACGGAAGCCGAGGCGTATGCGAATCAGCGCTTAAACCTCGCCAAGCTGGGAAGGCCCTGGGAAGAAATGCCAATATTCCGAACCGGACCTGGGAGAACCGGCTGTCCGGGATTATCGGGGGGCCCCGCGAAACGTAGCCCAAAGCTGGCGCGCGCGGGTTCTATCCCAACAACAGGTCGGTTCGGGCATCGAGTTCCTTCCCTCGCACCTGCTCGGGCGACATATAGGCGACGGTGCCCAGCGCGCTGCCGGGACTGGTCAGATGCTCCTCTGATTCGACGGTCGCGGCGCTCATGGCAATGCTCTCCGGCTTCAGCGTGACCTTCGCGAGACCGAAATCGAGAATCTTTGCCTGTCCTCGATTCGTGACGAAGATGTTCGCGGGCTTGATGTCCCGATGGACGATGCCCTTTGCATGTGCCGCGTCGAGCGCGTCGGCGATCTGGATGCCCAGATCGAGCACGGTTTCGATCTCCAGCGGCTTGCCAGCGATCCAGTGCCGGAGTGTCTGCCCCTCCAGCAATTCAATGGCGATGAAGGTTCGCCCATCGGCCTCGTCGATCTCGTAGATTGTGCAGATGTTCGGGTGGTTCAGCGAGGACGCAGCCTTGGCCTCCCGCTGAAAACGGCTGAGAGCCTGTGGGTCGTGGGCGAGGTCGTCGGGAAGGAACTTCAGGGCGACGTGGCGACCCAGCTTGAGATCTTCCGCTTCATACACCACACCCATGCCCCCCCACCGATCCGGCTGAGGATGCGGTAATGAGAAATCGTCTGACCCACGGGTTGGAAGGGCGTGGACACAGGTTAGGACATGTTAGGGGGCAGCGAGGGCAAGGTCAATTGTACGGTCGCACCGAAGGTATGGAGAACGCGGATAGGAACTCCTCGCCTGCTCACTTGATCTTCTTGGCGCGGATTTCCTGTTCGTCATCGCGGTGATAGGGATAACCCGTCACATGACCTTGAGCGTCACCGACAAACGTGAAGCCCGCACTACCGCGGAAGAGCGGCACTTCAGCGCCGCGTAAAGCATCAGAAATTAAACCAGCTTGAATCCCCGAGGCACGCTACTCCAACCGCACCAACACCGCGACATCGAACCCCGAATAATATTTCTTCACATCGCTAGCTCCGTACTTCTCCCGAAATTTCTCAACCACCGCCTTCACCGCCTTCGCCCCGTTCACGGGGACGGCCCGAAATTCCGCCTCCGCGCCCCGCGCGTCGATCCCAATCGTCGGATTCTCCAGCACGTTCCTGTACCACTGCGTCTCCGACCCAGCCACCGGCAGCAGGTCCAGTTTCTCGCCCTCCAGCACAAACCACACGGGAATCGAAATCCTCCGCCCCGACTTCCTCCCAATCACGCTGATCTTGATCTGTCGGTATCGCCCCAGCCGCTCCTTAAGAATGTTCTTCGATGTAGCCACGGGCAACCCTCCTGTAGCTCGATTCAGCGAACTACTCTTCCGATCATTCTATTCCCGTCTCGGGTTGGAACGGACACTCCCACCGGCAAGGTCAGGGCAGGCTATCGAGGCCGTTTTGCGTCGTGTGCTAATTCTTCAAGATCAGCTTGATGAGCTAGCAGTCTGGCCCAAAAGAGCGTCCGCGTAGCATCACTGAGATCGTCAATTTGGCGGCGTTCCCCTACTAAATCCTACTTTAGCCGCTCATCCAACCGAACAGTGACGATTTCGCCGACTTCCTTACCGATGATTCGCCTGATTTCCGCCTTCATCGGCAACATATGTCTCCCATCGCCCATCGCCATGAACGAACCTCGGAACGGACGACCGTCGACACTGCCCTTGACCTTAACCAGTCCGCGAGTTCCAAAGAATTTGACGGACTCAGGCCAGACCACATAAGTCCATCCGCCCTTCTTCGGACTCTTCTGCAATTGGGCCGTGAATGTAGTTTTCATGAGGCAAATATTTTACCGGATTGTCGCAACGCACGCTGTTTTGCTTACCGTTGAGGGCTGCAATACATTGACCCGCCCTCATGTCCGGCCTACTATTGGAGGACTCGATGATCGGCCAGACCATCTCGCACTACCGCATTGTTGAGAAGTTAGGCGGCGGCGGGATGGGTGTGGTCTACAAGGCTGAGGACACGCGACTGCGTCGCTTCGTCGCTCTCAAGTTCCTTCCCGATGAAGTTGCCCGAGACCCACAAGCACTCGCCCGCTTTCAACGCGAAGCGCAAGCTGCGTCCGCGCTGAATCACCCCAATATCTGTACCATCTACGACATTGGCGAGCAGGATGGACGGGCGTTCATCGCGATGGAGTTTCTGGACGGCGCGACCTTGAAGTACCACATTGCTGGCCGACCGATGGAAACCGAGTCAATTCTGTCCCTCGCCATCGAGATCGCTGACGCACTCGATGCAGCCCACGCAGAAGGCATCGTCCACCGCGACATCAAGCCTGCCAACATCTTTGTCAGCAAGCGCGGACACGCCAAGGTTCTGGACTTCGGGCTGGCGAAGGTCATGGATACGGCGAGTTCTTCGAGCAACATTGCAGCGGCGGGGACGCAGACAGGCTCCATCGATGAACAACACCTGACCAGTCCGGGAACGGCTCTGGGTACCGTGGCGTATATGTCACCAGAGCAGGTCAGGGGTAAGGAGCTGGATGCTCGCACAGACCTGTTCTCCTTTGGTGCTGTTCTCTACGAGATGGCGACCGGGACCCTGCCATTCCGAGGTGAAACTTCCGGGGTGATCTCCCACGTCATTCTGGATGGGGAGCCGACGCCCCCCGTTCGCCTAAACCCTGATCTTCCGCCCAAGCTGGAAGAGATCATCAATAAGGCGTTGGAGAAAGACCGCGAGCTACGCTATCAGGTTGCGGCGGAAATGCGAGCCGACCTGAAGCGGCTGAACCGGGAAACGGAATCGCGGCGCGGTGTACCAGCTAGTTCTGGCACGGTGATGGCAGCGCAGGAGATTGGGCTTCCAGCGGTAGCCGCTTCGCCATCGCCTGCCTCGGGGTCGGCTCCTGCCGTCATTGCGTCATCTTCATCGGC
>Ga0182015_10001690_pt1 | contig 28538 bp, 25 predicted proteins | sample 712P3MmetaG_FD_120478 | JGI IMG/M metagenome (GOLD analysis project Ga0182015, IMG submission 120478) | Permafrost microbial communities from Stordalen Mire, Sweden - 712P3M metaG | ecosystem: Environmental > Terrestrial > Soil > Wetlands > Permafrost | place: Sweden: Stordalen | collected... | reverse complement strand
TTCTCTCCACCGTCCAGCAGGGTCAGCAAATGTCCGTCGACGCCGCCCAGACCTGGGTCAAGGCCGCGTCCGTTCTTCCCGTCCCGAACCTGAGCGCCATTCCCGGCGTTCCCGCCATGCCGAGCATGCAAGCCGCGACGCAGTACACCTTCGACCTCGCGGCAGACCTGCTCGACGCGCAACGCGATTTCGCCTTGCAGCTGGCGAAGGTGTTCGTCCCCGAGACCTCGGCCTGATCGACCTCCCGGCTCCGGTTACCACGCACAGGAAACACAAGAGCCGATGGCAACAGAAGAGGACGTTCCTCGGCGCATGCTGGGGGAGCTCATCCGGGCGCAGCGACAGATGGCAAATCTGTCGCTGCGCCAGCTGTCGGCACTGACCGCAGTCTCCAACCCCTACCTGAGCCAGCTCGAGCGGGGACTGCACGAGCCGTCGGTCCGCGTCCTGCGGTCGATCGCCGACGCGTTGAACATGTCCGCGGAGACGCTGTTGCAGCAAGCGGGAATGATCAGCGACAGCGACGATCTGGACGACGACGCGACGGAGAACGCTATCCGGGCCGATCGGCGGCTCACCGAGGCGCAACGGCGTGCAATGCTCAGTGTCTACCGGAGTTATCTCGGGGCCAAGACCGAGGAGTCCTGACCCGCCGGCTGGTGGAACACCGGCATTGTTTACTCACAGGCCGCGCGAGGAGTCGGACACGATGCAAGAAGCTGAAGCACACAGTCCCGAGCCAGAGGAGAAGTCGATGCTCGACCGCCTGGGCGTCGCCGAGGATCCGATCATCGCCGCCGATCCGGTCTCCTTCCTGCGCTCTCTCGTCGCGGCCGGCGTGGCGCTGATGAAGAACCCGGCTGGCGTCGCGGCCGCCAACACACGGCTGGCGATCGGCCTGGCCGCAGCACTACGGGCGACCGCGGGGCGCACGCTCGGCGCCGAGACGCCGGGTCCCTTGGCCCCCGCGACTGGTGACAAACGATTCGCCGACCCGGCATATGCCGACAACCCGCTCTATTTTCTGCTCGGGCAGCAGTACCTGCTGAGCAGCCAGCTCGTCACCGAGCTACTGGATGCGGCGGGGCTGGAAGGCGAGCAGGCGCTCAAGGCGCGGTTCGCCGCCAAATTCATCCTCGACGCGCTCGCCCCCACCAACACGCTTCCCGGCAACCCGGCGGCGCTCCGCAAGGCCTTCGACACCGGTGGTAAGAGCCTCGCCAGGGGTGCGAAGAACATGCTCGGCGACCTCCGCCACAACGGAGGATGGCCGTCGCAGGTCGACAGCTCGGGGTTCGAGGTCGGCGTCAACATGGCGGCCACCCCCGGCTCGGTCGTCTACCGGAGCGACCTGATCGAGTTGATCCAGTACGAGCCACAGGCGCCCAAGGTGCACGCCGTGCCGCTGCTGTTCTGCCCGCCGTGGATCAACAAGTACTACATCATGGATCTGGCTCCTGGTAAGAGCCTGATCGAGTGGGCGGTCCAGCACGGCCACACCTGTTTCGCGATCAGCTATCGCAACCCGGACGCGTCCATGCGAGACCTCGACTTCGAGGACTACCTGCGTCAGGGCCCCTTGGATGCGGTGCGAGTGGTGCGTGAGATCACCGGCGCCCCGGAGGTCAACACCCTCTCCGTCTGTCTGGGGGGGACGCTGACCGCGATCGGGCTGGCGTACAACGCCGCCATCGGCGACCATTCGATCAAGTCCGCCACGTTCTTGAACACCCACACCGACTTCGGCGTTCCGGGAACCCTCGGCGTCTTCACCGACGAGGCCACGATCGCGGGGCTCGAAAAGCAGATGGCCAAGCACGGCTACCTCGATTCCGACAAGATGGCGCACACTTTCGACGCGTTGCGAGCCAACGACTTGGTGTTCCAGTACGTCGGGAACAACTGGCTGCTCGGCAACAAGCCGCCGGCCTTCGACCTGCTCGTGTGGAACAAGGACAGCACCCGGATGCCGGCCAGGATGCACTCGCAGTACCTGAGGTCGTGCTACCTCCGCAACGAGTTCGCGCGGGGCGAGTTCGAGGTCGACGGTCACAAGCTCGAACCGGGCAAGGTCGATATCGACACCTACGTGCTGTCCGCGGTCGACGACCACATCGTGCCGTGGGTCTCCGGCTACAAGACCACTCAGTTGTTCAGCGGCCACAACCGCTTTGTGTTGAGCACCTCGGGGCACATCGCCGGCATCGTCAACCCGCCCGGCCCAAAGGCCAAGTACTGGACCAACGACGCCCGGCCGGCCGATCCACAGGACTGGAAGGCTGCTGCGCAGCTGCAAGAAGGCACCTGGTGGGAGGACTGGACCGAGTGGATCGACACCCAGGGCGGTCCCATGATCGCCCCGCTCCGACCGCTGGGCAGCGAGCAGCATCCACCCATCGAGGCCGCGCCCGGCAGCTACGTCCGCGCCCGCGCGTGAAAGCGCTCCGGCCGCGGCCGCACGACCCGCACATGATCCGTGTCGGTGGTGGTCTCACGGTCCGCGTCCGCCTCGCAGGCGAGGGGGACCCGCTGTTGCTGCTGAACGGGTTGACCCGGCCTCTCGAGAGTTGGGGGCCCTTCACACAGGCACTGAGCGGACACACCATTGTCAGCTTCGACGCGCCCGGGGTCGGGGGCAGCCCGACGCCGGTCCTGCCGCTGTCGATAGCAATGCTGGCGGCAGTCGCGGCTTCGGTGCTCGACGAGGCCGGGTTCGAGACCGCCGACGTGCTGGGGTTCTCCCATGGTGGCGCCGTCGCTCAGCAGCTCGCCGTCGACGCCCCGGGGAGGGTGCACCGGCTGGTGCTCGCGTCCACATCCTGTGGCGTCGGAGCGATTCCGGGTCGCGAGGACGCGCTGCGCGGCCGACGTGCGCCGTCGGAGGCTCCCTCGTGGGCCGGGGCCGACTTGATCGGGGCGCTGTGGCACTCGCTCGCGATCTCCAGCTGGACGAGCATCGGGTTCCTCGGTGCGATCCGGGCCCCGACCCTCGTCGTCTGCGGGACCCGCGACCGCGTCCTGCCGCCGGCAAACAGCGCCTTGCTGGCCCAACGCATTCCCGGTGCCGACCTGGTGTTGCTACCGGCCGGCCACGACCTGCAGCGACGCGGTCCCGCGAGCGCGTTCGCCGGCGCGGTGGAGCCGTTCCTGGACCCAGCACGCGTCCTCGAGCCTCTGCCCGTCGATGGGTGACACTCGGACAAACGGGAGCCGGCGGGGATCACGGTTGCCCGCGGCGCGGGTCACTTTCAACCCGTGCTCAGGCTGGTCGCATTGTGCCCGCTTGTAGGTAGCGGACGTGCCACGACAGTGCCTCGTCGAGCAGGTGCGGGGTGTGCTTCCCGGATCGGCTGGCTGAGGCGCGGTCGAGGTAGTCCTGCAACGCCGGCCGGTACTCGGGGTGCGCGCAACGGTCGATGACCTGCTGGGCGCGGCGCCTCGGCGGCAGGCCGCGCAGGTCAGCCAGGCCCTGTTCGGTGACGATGACGTGCACGTCGTGCTCGGTGTGGTCGACGTGGCTGGCCATCGGCACGATGCACGAGATCGCGCCTCCTTTGGCGGTCGACGGGGAGAGGAACATCGCGATGTAGGCGTTGCGGGCGAAATCGCCGGAGCCGCCGATGCCGTTCTGGATGCTCGAGCCCATGACGTGGGTGGAGTTGACATTGCCGTAGATGTCGGCCTCGATCATGCCGTTCATCGCCAGACAGCCGAGGCGACGTATCACCTCCGGGTGGTTGCTGATCTCCTGTGGGCGAAGGGTGATTCGGTCGCGGTAGTCGACGATGTTGGCGCGCAGATCGTCCATGCCGTCCTCGCTGAGGGACAGGGCCGTCGCCGAGGCGAAGCTCATTGTGCCGGAGCGCAGGAGCTGCAGCATGCCGTCCTGGATCACCTCGGTGTAGGCGGTCAGCGGCCGGAACGGTCCGCTGTCGAGTCCGCTGAGCACGGCGTTGGCGACGTTGCCGACACCGGACTGGAGCGGCAGCAGCGTGGGAGGAAGTCGTCCGCGTCGCACCTCGTGGGTGAGGAAGTCCAAGGCGTGGCCGGCAATCAGCTGCGAATCGCGATCAGGCCGCTTGAACTCGGTGTTGCGATCGGGAGCATGGGTGGGGACGACGGCGACGATCTTCTCCGCTGGGCAACGGAAGTAAGGCTCGCCGATCCGATCGGACGGCTCGAGGATCTGGATCGGTTCGCGGTGCGGCGGCAGCGCGGTGCCGTAATAGATGTCGTGCATTCCCTCGAGCTCGATGGGCTGCCAGGAGTTCACCTCGAGGATCACCCGGTCGGCCATGTCGATCCACGTCTTGTTGTTGCCGACCGAGGAGGACGGGATGAGCGCGCCGTCGGCGGTGACGCCGGTCACCTCGACGAGCGCGACGTCGAGGTGACCGAAGAACCCTTCCCACACCATCTGCGCCACGTGGGACAAATGCAGGTCCAGGTAATCGAGCAGCCCGGAGTTGATCTTGGCGCGGCTGACGGGGTCGGACTGATAGGGCAGGCGCAAATCGATCCCGTCGACGGCAGCCAACGCACCGTCGAGCTCTGGCGCAGTCGACGCACCGGTCCAGACGCTGACAGTGAAACGCTCTCCGAGCGCGGCCGCGTCGGTGACGCGGCGGACGAGCGCGGCCGGCACCGCCTTCGGATAGCCGGCACCGGTGAACCCGCTCATCCCGACGTGATCGCCCGCCGCTATGAACGCGGCGGCCTCCTCAGCCGACATCACCTTGTCAGCAACCGCCTTGCACCGAAGACGCGACCGATCTTCCATCGCTACACTCCCGCTTGCGCCTGCAGGTCGCGACCGTCCGCCGACGCGGCGACCTGCATAGTTGATCGGGAGCCTCTAGCCGATGGGGTGATCGATGTCCACCGCTGGCAGGTCCTCCACCTCTCGCTTGGAGAGCGTGAGCTGGATGCCGTCGGCGACCCCGGTCACCGCTCCGATCGGGATAGCCACCTCCTTGCGGCCGAACACGTGCCCTTCCTGGAGAAGCACGTGGGTCACGTGATGGCTGCCGGGATCGATGACGAGGCCCTGGACCCGTCCGATGTCGCCATCGCTGGCGTGGACGTGGTCGCCGCGGCGCACCGACACTTCACCCAACGGAACCATGTCGACGCTGACGGGTTGTGAAAGATTCTCGGCCATGTCTGCGTCGATCCCCGACCCCACACCGATGGGCGACCCACCGCGGACGTAGTAGGGAAGGAAGTGGACCTCAGCTGCGACGAAGCCCGCGTAGCCTGCCGTTCCGGGCATGAACTGCGTCTCTTCGGCCGCCGGGAGCTTGTCGAACTCCGCCCATGTGCAACGCAGCTGGATCTGGCCCGCTGCTTTGGTGTCGACGATCTCAAGCGGAACCAGTCGGCTGATCGTCTGCTCGTACTGGGGCTTCACCACGAGATGGGTGAGAGCCTTGGCGACGGGGTCGACGACCACCCGGCTCACCTCGCCACAGACCCCGTCCGTACAGCTCACTTCGGCTCCGATAGTGATCTGCGCCGACTCCGTCATGGTCCAGAAGGTACTCCATTCGCCCTCGGCTCTTCGGTCCAACCGGAAAATGCTGTCACGATCCCGCGGACAAGTCTGTCGAAGCTGCGATCGACATCGACCGGGAGTCCGAAGCCGCCGCTCATCTCGAGGGTGACGAAACCGTGCAATGCGGCCCGCAGCGCGCGGATGGCGTCGATCGCGTCGTCGCCGCGCAGGTCGTACCCGGCCAGGACGTCTGCGACGATCTCTACCACCGCGCGGTCCGCCCCTTCGGACTCGCTGTCCCCGGCGGCCGAAGCGCGCTGAGTCGCCGCGTAGCGGCCCGGGTGCTCAAGTGCCCAGTGCCGGTAGGCCGCTGACATCGACACGATGGCATCGCCGCGCGACCGGCCGACCGCGGCGCGCGCGAGGATGTCGGCCAGCTCGGTCTTGGCCCGCACGGCGATGCTGCGCTGTAAGCCGTCCATGCCGTCGACGTGCTTGTACAGCGACGGCTGACGAACGCCCAGGCTCTCGGCGAGCGCGGCGAGGGTGAGGTGCGACAGGCCCACCTCGTCGGCGATCCGCTCGGCCTCGTGCACCACCCGTGCCTCGGACAGTCCCGCTCTAGGCACGATCGCTCACCGTCTCGAGGAAGCGGATCACGGCGTCGGCGGTGATGCCGGGCTGCTGGGATTGGGGATAGTGCCCGGCGTCGGGCACCATGACGGCCTGTCCACCCAACGAGTGTGCGACCCAGTCGGCCTCCACCTTGGGGTCGGGGAAATCGGGGTCCCGTTCCCCCATCACGACCAGGGTGGGTGTGGAGACCTCGGCCAACCGCGCTTCGGCTGGTGCGTGGCTCGTGCGCGTCGTGAGGGAGAACGCCTTCGAGTATCCCGGCCGGCGCAGGCTCGCCACCACCTGGTCTCGGTAGTCGTCGAAGTCCACGGGGTGGCGTCCCGCGTACAGCTTCGGCAGATAGGCCTTCCACGATGTGGCCGCCCACGGTCCGGCCATGGCCAGGCGGACGAGGATGCGCTGCAGCGTGCCCAGCTTGGCGTCGCGGACGAAGGGGCCGACGAGCACGAGACCGAGGACGAGGCCGGGCCGGCTCGCTGCGACGAGGATTGCAGATCCGGCGGCCATGGAGTTGCCGACGACGACCGCGGGGCCGCCGAGTTCCTCGATGAGGGCGACGATGTCGCCGGAAGTCTCGACGTCGCCATAGGACGCAAAAGTGGCGTCGCTGTCACCGTGACCGCGAAGATCGGTCGAAGCCACTCTGTAGCCCGCCTCCACCAGCGCGGGAGCGAGGAACCGGTAGCTACCTCGCAGGTCACCCATGCCGGGTACGAGCACGACGAGCGGGCCGGCGCCGTCGAGGTCGTAGGCGACTCGTCCTTCGGGGCGGGTGAGGTAACGGACGTTCTGGACAGGCGTGAAACCGTTTGTCGTCATGTTGGTTACTATACATAGCGTATTAGCTAGTGTCAATAGCTAAACGGCAGCGAACCGCTCCTCCACCGATAGCCAAGGAGTAGCCTCACGGCCCGCGGAGCGGAACGGTTCCGCTCATCAGGGGAGGAGGCACGGTGATCGGTGTCAACGTCACGTTCTTGTACGACGGCGACTTCGACCGCGCTCGCGTGGTCGAAGTGGCCGACAACTCGCACGCCATGTTCGAGGGCATGCCCGGCCTTCGGTTCAAGTTCTTCACCTTTGACGAGCGACAGCAGCGGGCGACGAACTTCTACGTTTGGGACTCCAAAGAGGCGGCGGAGCGGTTCTTCTCCGAGGAACTGCGGGAGCGAGTGACCGGTCTGTACGGTGTCGCACCCACCATCGAATTTGTGGACATCGCCCAGGTCGTTGACAACTCGCGCTCGTAGCGGTGCTGCCCGGCCGCGTCAGGCGTTGGTGTCCTCTGTCGGGATGAGATCCGCACTCGGGAGTGGCGCAGCGGCGTCGGCCGATGGCTTCTGCTCGGGACAATTGGCGCCGAGGGTGTAGGCGGTCATCGACAATGACCCGTAGGTGTAGCCATCGATGAGCACCTCAGCAACCGATCCGGCCGCATCAGCAAGGCCTGCGAGGTACAGGAGCGGGATGAAGTGGTCCGGCGTGGGGACCGCGTCGCGAAAGTCCGCGTGGTCCCGAAGGGCAACGACATCGCCGGGTGACGCCGTCATGAACTGCCTCGCAGCGTCATCGAAGCGGTGTGCCCAGCTGAGGCCGCCGTCGGGTTGGCTCCAGTCGATGCGGCGCAGGTTGTGCACGACGTTGCCGCTCGCCACGATGAGGATGCCTCGCTCTCGCAAGGGCGCGAGCGCCGCGCCGAGCTCGAGGTGATACTCGAAGGGCCTCTCGGCGTTGATGGACAGCTGGACGACGGGGATGTCGGCTTCGGGAAAGGCGTGCACGAGCACCGACCACGTGCCATGGTCGATGCCCCAGCTGTCGTGGTCGAGGCCCGTCCAGGTTGGCTTGACGACCTCCGCAATCTCTTGCGCGAATGCGGGATCACCGGGTGCGGGATACTGCACGGCGAAGAGCTCGTCGGGAAAGCCGTAGAAGTCATGGATGGTCTTCGGTTTGGCCATCGCGGTGACGGCGGTCAGATTGACGTACCAGTGCGCAGAAATGACGAGGATCGCCCGTGGCCGCGGGACACTCCTGCCGAGGGTCTTCCATGCCTCCGTGTAGCCGTTCTGGTCGAGCGCGTTCATCGGACTTCCATGCCCCAAGAAGGCGGCCGGCATCGGCTCAACAGTCATCGGCCGAGCTCCTCGCTCCGTCGGCTGCTCCTCGGTTCGCCAAGTTGCAATCACTCCTTTGACCAGAGTGGCTTCATGCTCGCGCCAACCCGCGAGCGGGACAAGAGTCGCCGTAGTCTGAGGTCGCAGGACCCCGCCGCGATCTCAGGCCACGGACGTGATGACTGACCGACACGCAACCCCGTCGACGCGGGCTCCGCTTCGACTCGCCGTCTTTCGTTGGCTCTGGCTCGCGTCGCTCGTGAGCAACGTCGGCACCTGGATGCAGACGGTCGGCGCCCAGTGGCTCCTCGTCCATGCCGCCCACGCCGCGATCCTCGTCTCGCTCGTTCAGACCGCCGACATGCTCCCGGACGTGATGTTCGGCATCGTCGGTGGCGTGCTGGCTGACACCCTCGACCGGCGTCGACTGCTGATGGCGGTCCAGGGCGGCCTCGTCGTGGTCACTGCTGCGCTCGCCGCGCTCACGATCGCCGGTCGGATCTCGCCGGCGCTGCTCCTCCTGTTCACATTCGTGATCGGCTCCGGTTCGGTCCTCGTCACCCCCGCCTACCAGTCGCTCGTTCCCGAGCTCGTCCCCCGCGACCAGATCCCTGCCGCCGCCCAGCTCAGCTCCATCAACATCAACATCGCCCGGGCGATCGGACCGGCGATCGCCGGCATCCTGATCGGACATGTCGGGGTCGGGGCCGTCTTCGCGCTGGATGCCGCGACGTTTCTCTTCTACGGTCTCGTCGTCGCCTTCTGGCGGCCGACCCCGGGCACGACCCCGCAGATCCCGGAGCGATTCGTTTCGGCGCTCCGCGCCGGCGGCCGATATGTCCGCTATTCGCCGGTCGTCCGTCGGATCTTGTTCCGGGCCGCGGTGTTCCTCGTGCCGGGAAGCGCGCTGTGGGCGCTTCTGCCCCTTGTCGCTTCCCGCCGCCTCGGGCTCGGCCCGAGCGGCTACGGGCTGTTGCTCGCTGCTCTCGGCGTCGGGGCCATCGCAGGGGCAACCGTGCTTTCGGGAGCGCGCGCCAGGCTCTCGACGAGTGCCCTCATCGCACTCGTCGGCGTGGTGTTCGGTGCCGCCCTCGTCGCGGTCGTCCTCGTGCGCTCGACCGTCGTGGTGGTCATCGTCCTGATCCCGGCCGGGATGGCCTGGGTCGCGATGCTTGCGACGGTGAACACCTTGCTCCAGCTCTTCCTACCGCGGTGGGTCCGGGCGCGGGGACTGTCGGTTTACCAGATGGTCCTCTTCGGGGCCCAAGGCCTCGGGGCAGTCGTGTGGGGCGTAGCCGCCGACGCGTTCGGGCTCACCCTCACCTTCCTCGTCGCCGCAGGGCTCATGGTCATCGGCACGGCGTCGATTCCCATCTGGCCGCTCGTCGACACCTCCGGCATGGATCGGACCGCGGTGGTCCGGCCCGATCCCGTCGTCGCGTTCGAGACGGACGCGGACGCCGGGCCCGTCGTGGTTCGCACGACCTATTCGATCCCGGTCGGGAGTGAGCGCGACTTCATTCGTGCGATGGGCCGTGTCCGTGAGTCACGACTGCGGACGGGCGCCACCCAGTGGGGGCTGTTCCGCGTCGGGGAGCAGCCAACCGTCTTCGAGGAGATCTTCGTGGTCGCTTCGTGGGTCGAGCACCTGCGCCAGCACCGGGAGCGTCTGACCGCCACCGATCGCGCCTACGAGGAAGAGGCAAAGGCGCTCTCGGAGACACCGCCGCAGACCTTGCACCTGCTGCCTGCCGACCTCGATGGGCAATGAGGCCAGGCCGAGGTCTTTGGGCGCCTCGGCCGACCCGAGGGCAAGTCGGGTTCCCGGGCCGGGGCATCGCTCAGTGCTTGACCGCACCTCCGTCGGCGGCGCCCCGACCCCGGTCTCGGGCGAGGAGGCCTTCCAAGGAAAACCCTGGCGACTGGCAGAAGCCGATCGTGTCGCGCTCTGCGAGCTCGATCGCCCGCACCGCGGACGGCAACTCGGCGACGATCGAGAGGGGGATGCTCACGATGCCGTGGCGATCACCGTGCAGCAGGTCGCCTGGCCGGACCTCCAAGCCGCCGACGGTGACCGGCTGCGCCACCTCCACCACCCGTACGTAGGCGTGCGAGACGCAGATCCGCGAAGAGAAAGCCTGGAAGCCGAGTGCCTCCATCTCGGCAAGGTCGCGGACGCCGCCGTTGGTCACGACCGCCGAGCAGCCGAGGGCCCGAAACACGTTGGCGTTGACCTCGCCCCAGAAGCTGCCGAGCCCGCTTGGCTCATCGAGGTCCTCCACGACGACGATGCGAGGCTCGGGCACCGACAGGACATGGCGCCACAGCTCGGAGGAGTGGAGCCGGTTGCCCTCATCCTTCGCGGCGGCTCGGATCCGGGCCGTGGCGGCGTAACCGACGACCGGGCCAAGCTGAGGGAACCGGCAGCGGATGGACCCGTCCATGAAGCCCTCGTCTCGGCGACGCACCTCGAAGGTCTCGATCCCGTTGGCGATCGAAGGCGTGCTGAATCTGGCGAGCTCCTGGCGAAGATCGTCGTCGGCATGGGTCATATGCGGTCCTTTGTCGAGGTCGTGGCTGGCGAACGCGGGTCGACAACAGCGTGTGGGCCGGGATCGCCCTGCAGGCAGCCGAGGAGGTTGTCTATCGCGAGTTCGAGCATCGCCGCACGGGTCTCGACCGTCGCCGAGCCAATGTGGGGCAGGACGATCGCCCTCGGCTCGGTGAGGAGGGGCTCGGTGGCCAGCGGCGGTTCCTGTTCCAGAACATCAAGCGCTGCGCCGGCGATCCGGCCCTCTGCGAGAGCTCGGCCCAGCGCCTCTTGGTCGACGACACCACCGCGGGCGGCGTTCACCAGGAAGGCGGTCGGCTTCATGAGGGCGAGCTCCTTGGAGCCGACCAGGTGAAAAGTGCTGACGTTGAGATCGACGTGCAGCGAGACGAAGTCGGCTCCCCGGAGGGCCCGCTCAAGGTCGAGCTCCCGCTCGACCCCTTCAATCCGCGGCAACCCGTCCCGGCGGTCCCAGTAGACCACCCGCATCTTGAACGCGAGGCTGCGCCGGGCGACCTCCTGGCCGATCCGGCCAAACCCGACGAGCAGGAGGACCTTTCCTCCCATGTCACTCCCGAGCCGCTCCTCGCTCCACTTGCCCGAGATCGCCGCCTGACCTGCTTCGGGAAGCCGCCGTGCAAGCATGACCATGAGCGCCAGGACGAGGTCGGCGACGGCATCGTTGAGCACCGGAGTCGTGGTGACCGCGATTCCTCGCTCCCGCGCCACGTCGAGGTCGATGTGGTCGAGGCCAACGCTGACGGTGCTCACCGCGCGGAGGTTCGGGGCCCGCCTCAGCAGCTCCCCGTCAAGCACCGTGCGGCTGTTCACGAGAAGACCATCAGCGCCGGTCACTGCCAGCTCGAACCCTGCCCGGTCGTCCCACGGAGACCGGAAGCTGACGTCGCACTGCTCTCGGAGCCGGGCGAGGCTTGCCTCCGGCAGGGGCACCGTCGTCACGACAGCCGGCGCCGTCACAGATAGGCCGCCTTCGCCGCAGGGTCGGCGCCGGGGCGGACCTCGCTGAGGGCGCGGGCCGCGCCCGCGGCGACAAGCGCGGAGTCGGATGCGACCTCCAGCATGAGGAAACCCTGCTCGATACGCTTCGAAGCCGTGTTCACGTTGCCCGCGATCCCGGGCACGACCCCGTGCCGACGGCAGGCATCGAGGATTCGGTCGATCGCGGACGAGAAGCTCTCGTCCGGATTGTCGGCGCCCGGTTGCAGGCCGAGCGTGATGCTCAAATCTGCCGGGCCGATGTAGACGGCGTCGACGCCGGGCACGGACACGATCTGGTCCAGGTCGTCAACCGCCTGGGCCGTCTCGATCATGATGATGCAGCAGATGGAACTGTTGGCGTTGCTGTAGTAGTCGAATCCGGCCGAGTAGTGGGCGCGCAGCGGTCCGTAGCTGCGTGCACCTGCCGGCGCGTACCGACAGGCCCTGACCGCGGCCTCGGCCTCCTGACGGCTGTTGACCATCGGCACGATCACGCCGGACGCGCCTGCGTCGAGGCACTTTCCGATGACCCCCGGCTCGTTCCAGGGCACGCGAACGAGAGGCGCCACGTCCTGGCCCGACATCGCCTGCAGCATTCCGACCATCTGGGAATAGTCGATTACTCCGTGCTGCAGGTCCACGCACAACCAGTCGAAGCCGGCGTGGGCGAGGATCTCGGTCGAGAAGCTGCTCGGCACCGTGAGCCAGCACCCGAGCGCCGGCTCGCCGTGCTCCCACTTGTTCCGCAGGCGATTCTCTCTCAAGGCCCCTACCCCTTTCGTCTCTTCCGGAGTGGAGGCTATATCGCCGAGTGCCTACGGGCGGAGGGATGACCTCGAATGACGGCGGGACCGCACGCAAAGCCCCGGCGCTGAACTTGAGCCCGTTCGGCGCCGAAGCAATCGGGACCTTCGACTCTGGTTCATCACGCTCCGGTGCACCACACTCCTTTGAAGACGCTGCTCGGGACTGGAGTGCGCATGCGGATCGGTTTGTTGACCGGTGGGGGTGACTGCGCAGGGCTCAACGCCGCGATCCGTTCGGTCGTGTGGGTCGGAGCGTCCTACGGTGACGAGATCGTCGGCTTCCACCACGGTTGGCGAGGCGTCGTCGAGGGCGAGGCGTCGTCGTTCACGATGGCGGAGACGAAGGGCCTGCTGCAAAGCGGCGGCACCATCCTCCGCACGGCGCGCTACCACCCAGATGAGCACGAAGGCGGTATCGAGGCGGTCTTCGCCACCCTCGAACGGGAGCGGCTCGACGCGCTGATCGTCATCGGCGGGGACGGGACCCTCGGCTCGGCAAGCCATCTGGCCGATATCGGCGTACCGATCGTCGGCATCGCGAAGACGATCGACAACGACGTGGCGGGGACGAGGCGTTGCATCGGTTTCGACACCGCGGTGGCAACGGCCGCCGAAGCCATCGACCGGGTGCAGACGACCGGTGAGAGCCACGACCGACTCATGGTCGTGGAGGTCATGGGCCGAACGACGGGATGGTTGGCCGTGTCTGCCGGGATTGCGGCGGGCGCGGACGCGCTCTGCCTCCCCGAGGATCCGACCGATCTCTCCGGGCTCGCGAAGGCGATCCAACGACGTCATGACGCGGGATCGTCGTCCTCGGTCGTTGTCGTTGCCGAAGGAGCGATGCTCCTCGACCCGCCTGAGTCCGAGGAGGGCTCCATCGGATCGATGGTCTCGACAAGGCTCGCCGAGCGCACCGGTTACGACACGCGCCTCACCGTCCTCGGACACACTCAGCGAGGCGGACCACCGACCGCGACTGACCGGCTGCTCGCCACATCGTGCGGCGCGGCCGCAGTCGAAGCCGTCCATGCGAACGAGCTCGGATCGCTGGTCTCTGTCAGTGATGAGGCGACGCGTCTCGTGCCGATCACCTCTGTGAACCAAGGCCCGCGTCCGGTTCCCGAGGCGCTTCTCCGCCTGGCGCGCGAATTGACCCTCAGCTGACCACCCGGGGACCTTGCGCTTTGGGGACCCCGACCCGCCCCCGCGACCCGCCTCTCAGGGCGCGAGACCATAGGGCAAGAAGGCCTCGGCCTCTATCTCGATCAAACGGTTGTACTTCGCGACCCGCTCGCCGCGCGCTGGCGCTCCGCTCTTGATCTGACCGCAGCCGGAGCTCACCGCCAGGTCCGCGATGAAGCTGTCCACGGTCTCACCCGAGCGGTGCGAGACCATCTGCGCCCACCCGGCCTCGCGACAGACTCGCATCGCCTCCAGGGTCTCGGTGACCGTCCCGATCTGGTTTGGCTTGATGAGGGCGGCGTTCGCGACCTTGTCATCGATCGCCTGGGCGATGATGGCTGGATTCGTGACGAGCAAGTCGTCACCGACGAGCTGGACTCGATCTCCGAGGCGGGCAGTGAGTCGTTCCCAGCCCGCTCGGTCGTCCTCCGCGAGGCCGTCCTCGAGGCTCCAGATCGGGAAGCGCTCAACGATGACGGCGTACCGCTCGATCATCTCGTCACTCGAGAGCGCCTCGCCGTTCACGTGGTAAGCCCCGTCGCGGTAGAAGCCGTTCGCTGCAGGATCCAGGGCGATCGCCACTCCGGCACGACCCGGCTCGTAGCCAGCCTCACCGATCGCGCCGACGAGCAGGTCGAGCACGTCCTCAGGAGAGGCGAGCTCGGGGGCGAAGCCACCCTCATCGCCGAGACCCGCGCTGAGGCCACGGCGAAGTAGCTCTCGCCGGAGAACCGCGTAGATCTCCGCTCCGGCACGCACCGCCTCGGCGAGGGTCGGCGCGCCGAGCGGCGCAAGCATGAACTCTTGGAATTCGAGCGCGTTTGGCGCGTGGGCGCCTCCGTTGATGACATTGAAGTGCGGCACGGGCATCCTCGGTACGACGCCAACCGGTGCGAGCGAGCGCCACAGGGGCTCGCCGGCGGCTGCCGCAATCGCGCGCGCAACGGCCATCGACACGCCGACTGTCGCGTTCGCTCCGAGTCGCTCCTTGCCCAGCGTTCCGTCGAGCTTGATGAGCGCAGCGTCGACGTCCGCGAGCTCCGCGAAGTCCCGGCCCCGTAGGAGATGCGCGATCTCGCCGTTCACGTGCTCGACTGCCCGGCGAACACCCTGGCCCGCAAACCGGCTGGAGTCGTCGTCGCGCAGCTCTCGGGCCTCCATCGATCCTGTCGAAGCACCGGACGGCACGCCGGCATGACCGAGAGCGCCGCCCAAGAGCTCCACGGTCACGGCCAGGGTCGGACGCCCTCTCGAGTCCAAGATCTCAAGAGCAGAAAGACTCACCACCTCGAGCACAGTTCACCTCCGTCGTCACCAGCTCAGCCTCACAAAGTCGGGAGCTTCCGGGTAGGGGCAAAGGTCACTGCTGCGCTTTGGCCGCGAGCGCGACTTTCCTCTGAGGCCGACAGCCGATCAAACAGCTTCGAGCGATTCAAGGGCCGAAAGTGCGGCCCCACGGGCCCCCGCCATGTCCAGATCGGGAATGAGCGCGAACGTGGCCACCTCGAGCTGCTCCGTGCGGAGCGACGTGTGCTCACGGACCTGCGCCAGGAACCAATTGCGAAATCCCTCCGAGGCCTCGACAACTCCGCCGCCAACGAAGTAGGCGTCCGGATCGACGAAATTGCTCGCGATCGTAAAGAGCCGCCCCAGCGCCATCGCCTGCTGCCCGAAGATCGCGAGCGCCATCGGATCTTGTGAGTCTCCAAAGTCTCGGACCAGTCTCGCGGCCTGCTCAATCGAGCCCACTTTCGCCAGCTCGTGGTCGGGGAAGCGCGTCAGCCAATAGGGCAGCAGGTTCCTCTCGATACCGGTCAGCGAAGCGACGCTCTCGGCATCGGCAAGAAAGCCGCAATTGCATTCCGGAACAGGCTGCCCGTCGGCGAGCAGTCCTCGCATTGGGATGTGAACGTGGCCGAGCTCGCCTGCCATTCCGGCCGCACCGCGGATGACCCGCCCGGCTTCTATCACTCCACCGCCGAGGCCGGTGCCCACGATCGCCGAGATGGAGGACCGCAGCGCCGCCTCGTGCCCGAAGTGCACGTGGTGAGCGTAGAGGGCAGCGGCATTGCCATCGTTGTTGTAGACAACCGGTATTTCGAGACTGCGCTCGAGGGCGCCGCGAAAGTCGAACCCACGCCAGGCAGCCTGTGAGAAGTTCGTCGAGCCCTTCGAGGAGATGACTCCGCGGGCGCTCGCCGGGCCCGGCGTGTCAAGGCCGACCGCGCGCACGGACTCGCGGGACACCCCCGTCAGGCCGAGTACCTGAGCGAAGGACTCGACGAGGGCGCCGATGGCGACATCTGGCCCATCGGCGACACGACTCGGGCTCTCGAGCAGCCGGTCAAAGAGGAATCGCCCTGAGCTGTCGAGCACCGTTGCGTTGTTGCTGGTGCCGCCATTGTCGAGACCGACGACGACCCATGAGCCGGAGGTCAACGCCCGCCTTCCTTGGTCCTAGTCTCACGCCCGATGAACACCCGTTGCAACGTCCGACCTGACGCGACGGCTCGCCTTGGCGCTGGTTCGGTCGCATGCCGTGCCGTGCTCCGTGCTCGCTCGTCAGCACCGGAGATTTCGGACAGGGAGGTGACATTCGACCCTACCCCGCGTGGGGCGGCAGCGCCACGATGAGTGCAAAGGGATCGGCTGATCCCTCAAAGGAGGAGGGAGCGGCCCAGATGGCGGTGCGAATGGCGATCAACGGGTTCGGGCGTACCGGCAGGGCGCTGCTGCGAGCTGCGCTGAGCTTTCACCCGGAGCTCGACATCGTGGCGATCAACGACCTCGGTGCCCCCGAGGCACTCGCCCGACTGTTCGCTCGGGACTCGGTGCACGGGCGCTACCCCGAGCCGGTGCATGTCGACGGCGACACGATGATTGTCGGTGAGCGCCGTATCAAGATGCTTTCCGAAGCTCAGGCGAAGGCGCTTCCCTGGCGGGAGGTCGGTATCGATGTCGTCGTCGACTCCACGGGCAAGTACACCAAGCGCGAAAGGGCGACCGAGCATCTCGAAGCGGGCGCGACCCGCGTCGTGATCTCTGCGCCGGCCCAGGACCCGGACGCGACTTTCGTCATCGGGGTCAACGAGGATGAGTTCGATCCGGCACACCACTTCATCATCTCGAACGCCTCGTGCACGACGAACTGCCTCGCCCCTCTCGCGAAGGTCCTTGATGACGCCTTCGGCATCGAGGACGGCTTCATGACGACCGTGCACGCCTACACCGACGACCAGAGTCTCGTCGACGCGCTCCACAAAGATCCTCGACGGGCTCGCGGCGCGGCAATCAATATCGTGCCGACAACGACCGGCGCGGCAAAAGCGACCGGACTCGTGCTCCCGAGCGTGGCAGGGCACCTCGACGGCCTGGCGCTTCGCGTCCCCGTACCCGACGCGTCGATCACCGATCTCGTCGCAAACGTGCTCGCAACACCGAGCATCGCGGAGATCAACGACGCCTACCGAGCCGCCGCCACATCGGGCCGTCTCGCGGGCCTGCTCGAGTACTCCGAGGAGCCCCTCGTGTCGAGCGACATCGTGAACTCGCCCGCCTCGTGCATCTTCGACTCCGGACTGACGATGGCTCACGGGCATCTCGTGAAGGTCCTCGGTTGGTACGACAACGAATCGGGCTACTCGAGCCGCCTCGCGGACCTCGCTGCCCTCGTCGGCGCTGCGCCGAAGTCCTAGCCGACGCCGACGCGAGGCAGACAAATGTTCCAAGTTCGCTTCCATGGTCGCGGAGGTCAGGGCGTCGTGACGGCGGCGGAGATCCTGTCGATGGCCGCGTTCGCCGAAGGGCGGCATTCACAGGCCTTCCCAAGCTTCGGCTCCGAACGTATGGGTGCACCAGTCGTCTCGTTCTGTCGGATCGACGATCGTCCGATCCGCACGCGAGAGCCGGTGATGGCGCCCGACGCCCTTGTCATCCAGGATGTGACACTGCTACATCAGGTTGACCTCTTTGCCGGACTCTCCGTGGAGGGCTTCATCCTCATCAACACCTCGCAGAGCTTCGACGAGCTCGGGCTCGGTGAGTTTCTTCGCAAATTCCACCGCCATCGCCTCGTCACCTGCCCGGCAACGGAGGTGGCGCTCCAACAACTCGGCCGCCCGTTGCCGAACGCGGCGCTGCTCGGCGGTTTCGCCGCGCTGACCCGTCAGATCACGCTCGACGCCATCGCAGCGGCCATCCGCGAGCGGTTTGGCGGCGACACCGGTGAGCGCAACGTGGCTGCGGCAACTGCTGCCTACGGGCTGGTCGTCCGTGAAGAAGAGGAGCTCGCCCGTGCTACGCCAGATTGAGGGATCTCGTGCCGTCGCCGAGACGGTCGCGCGCTGTAGACCCGAGGTCGTCTGTGCCTACCCCATCTCACCGCAGACCCACATCATCGAGGCTGTCGGTGCGATGGTGAAGGCCGGCAGGCTCTCGCCGTGCGAGTTCATCAACGTCGAGTCGGAGTTCGCGGCAATGTCGGTCTCGATCGGCGCTTCCGCCGCGGGCGCGCGAGCGTATACGGCGACTGCGAGCCAGGGACTGTTGTTCATGATCGAAGCGGTCTACAACGCCGCCGGACTTGGGCTCCCGATCGTGATGACGCTCGCGAACCGGGCGATCGGCGCGCCGATCAATATCTGGAACGATCACAGCGATGCGATGGCCGCGCGAGACTCCGGCTGGATCCAGCTTTTCGCAGAGACGAACCAGGAGGCGGCCGACCTCCACGTTCAGGCGTTTCGGCTCGCCGAGACCCTCTCGCTCCCCGTCATGGTCTGCATGGACGGCTTCATCCTCACCCATGCCGTCGAACGCGTCGATGTGCCAGAGCAGGCGGACGTCGATGCCTTCCTCCCCGCCTATGAGCCACGCCAATTGCTCGATCCGGACAATCCGATCTCGATCGGAGCCATGGTTGGCCCGGAGGCCTTTGCGGAAGTCCGCTACCTCTCGCACCTCCGCCAGCTCGACGCGCTCGAGCTGATTCCGGCACTCGCGTCGGAATTCGCCAGGGCCTTCGGGCGCGAGAGCGGTGGCCTGCTCCACTCGTACCGGACCGACGACGCTGAGACCGTCGTCGTCGCACTCGGATCGGTCCTCGGCACGATCAAAGATGCTGTCGATCTGCGCCGAGATGCCGGCGAGCGCATCGGCGTGGTTGGGATCACGACCTTCCGCCCCTTCCCTCTCGAAGAGGTGCGGCGCGCGCTGTCGGGTGCTCAGAGGGTCATCGTCGTCGAAAAGGCCTTCAGCGTCGGCTTCGGAGGCGTGCTCTCGACCGACGTCGCGATGGCGACCCACGACGTGAAGCTGTCGCTTCGAACGGTCGTCGCCGGTCTCGGCGGACGCGCGATCACCATCCGCTCACTCGAGGCGATGCTCACCGACGCGGTGAGCGACCGACTCGAGCCCGTCACGTTTCTCGATCTCGACCTCGAGATGGTGCACCGTGAACGCGCCCGGCTGCGCACGGTTCGGCGTTCTGGTCCATCGGCGGAAAACCTTCTTCGTGACCTCGGGGCCGTAGCGTCCCGGATCGGTTGAGGAGGGGCCATGACCACCCAACCCGTTCACTTCTATCAAGTCGGGAGCTTCGCGGTCGGCAACCGACTCCTCGACGACTCGGATCAAACGGTCCAGTCGGACCCGCGCCGCTCGAACTCGCTCGATTCCGGCCACCGCGCCTGCCAAGGATGCGGCGAAGCGCTCGGGGCCCGTTACGTCCTGGACGCGGCGATGCGTGCTACGAGCGGGCGCCTCCTCGCAGTGAACGCCACCGGCTGTCTCGAGGTGTTCTCCACCCCGTACCCGGAGACCTCATGGCGGATCGCGTGGCTCCACTCGTTGTTCGGCAACGCACCCGCGGTCGCGACCGGTGTCGCCGCCGCGATGAAGGTGAAGGGAAAGACCGATGTCCGCGTCGTGGCCCAGGCCGGTGACGGCGGAACCGTCGACATCGGCTTCGGGTGCTTGTCAGGGATGTTCGAGCGCAACGATGACGTGCTGTTCGTCTGTTATGACAACGAGGCCTATATGAACACCGGTGTACAGCGCTCCGGCGCGACGCCGCCTGCCGCTCGCACCGCGACTACTGAGGCGGTCGGTCCCGAGCCGGGCAACGTGTTCGGGCAGGGAAAGGACATGCCGCGCCTCGCAATGGCGCACGGCATCGCCTACGTCGCCACCGCCACGGTCGCGGACCTGCACGATCTCGAGGACAAGGTCGAGCACGCGATGCGACTGCGCGGCGCCCGCTACCTGCACGTCCTCGTCCCGTGCCCGCTCGGCTGGGGCTCCGCCGCGAGCGACACGATCAAGGTCGCCAGGCTTGCGAAGGAGACGGGGCTCTTCCCGGTCTTCGAGGCAATCCACGGGGAGATCACTGCCGTGTCACCTATCCGACACCGCACTCCGGTCGAGGCATATCTGTCGATCCAACGCCGCTACAGCCACCTCTTCGGCGAGCACGGCCGCCCGGACATCGTCGCCCGCATCCAAGAGATCGCCGATCGGAACATCGCGACCTTTGGCCTGAGTGCCAAGGAGACCGACCGGGGAGAAAAGGAGACGAGCGCATGAGGCAGCTCCCCTTCGCGATCACGCTCGAAGTCGGTTCGAGCCACGCGAACCACACCGGCTCGTGGCGCGTCGAGCGACCCGTCTATGTCGACCGCATGCCACCGTGCAACGATGCCTGCCCCGCCGGGGAGAACGTCCAGCACTGGCTCTATGACGCTGAGCCCGGCGACTACGAGGCGGCCTGGCGTCAACTTGTCGAGGACAATCCGTTTCCCGCTGTGATGGGCCGGATCTGCTATCACCCGTGCGAGACGGCGTGCAACCGCGCCCAGCTCGACGAAGCGGTCGGGATCAACTCCATCGAACGCTTCCTGGGTGACCTCGCGATCGAGCGAGGCTGGGCGCTGCCACCCGTAGGCACCGACACCGGTAAGCGAGTCCTCGTCGTTGGAGCCGGCCCTTCGGGGCTCAGTGCCGCGTACCACCTGCGCCGTCTCGGCCACGAGGTCCACCTTGTCGACTCTGCTCCGAAGCTGGGCGGCATGATGCGCTACGGCATCCCCGCGTACCGTCTTCCGCGAGCAGCGCTCGACGCCGAGATTGCTCGCGTCGTTGCCCTCGGGATCGAGGTCAAGCTCGACCACACCGTTCAGGACATCGACCGAGAGCGCCAAGAGGGTCGATTCGACGCGGTCTTCCTCGGCGTCGGCGCCCAGCTCGCCCGGCGAGTCGAGATCCCCGCCGGCGACTCCTCCCGTGTCCTCGACGCCGTGTCGTTCCTCCATCGGGTTGCCGATGAAGACCCACCTCGGCTCGGACGCAGGGTCGTGGTCTACGGCGGCGGAGACACAGCCCTCGACGCGGCGCGCACCGCGCGCCGCCTCGGCGCAACCGATGCCATCATCGTCTATCGCCGCAACCGAGAGCGCATGCCCGCCCACGGGGACCAGCTCGAGGAATCGCTCGAGGAGGGAGTGACGATGCGATGGCTCTCGACCGTCAGCCGATTCGAAGGCGAGCACCTCACACTCGAGAAGATGCGCCTCAATGAGGAAGGTTTCCCCGAGCCGACTGGGGAGTTCGAAGAGCTCGACGCGGACGCGCTGGTGCTCGCTCTTGGTCAGGACACCGACCTCTCGCTGCTTGGGAACGATCCAGACATCGCGATTGAAGAAGGCGTCGTCGCGGTTTCCCCTTCGATGATGGCCGCTGCGAACGGCGTCTTCGCCGGCGGCGACGCGGTGCCCTCGGAGCGCACCGCGACCGTAGCCATCGGGCACGGCAAGCGTGCTGCGCGCGGCATCGACGCGTTTCTCGCCGGCAACGAGCTCGTCGACAAGGCCCGGCACGAGCTCGCCAGCTTTGACCGTTTGAACACCTGGTACTACGCAGATGCTCCCCGAACGCGGCGTCCCGAACTCGAGCGCGCCCGGCGCCAGAGCACCTTCGACGAGGTCGTCGGCGGCCTCAACCAAGAGAACGCCCTTTTCGAAGCCCGGCGCTGCCTCTCATGCGGAAACTGCTTCGAGTGCGACAATTGCTTCGGCGTCTGCCCGGACAATGCGGTGGTCAAGCTCGGTCCCTCGCGGCGTTACGAGATCGACTACGACTTCTGCAAAGGCTGCGGCATCTGCGTACAGGAATGCCCGTGTGGTGCGATCAACATGGTGCCTGAGCAGATCTGACGCGCTGAAGTTCCCCACCCGCGTGTGCCTCCCTGACGTGGTGCTCGGAGACCGGCGGGCTCCGCACGGCTTACGGCTGTTCAGCGGCCACATGCCTTTGCCGATTTGGGCGGGCCCCTCATACGGCACTTCGTCCCGGCCGTCAACGGTACGTCCGGCGGCGCCCCCGTGCCGGTACCTGACGGTGTGCTGGTCAGACCGAGCGACGGTGAGCTGATCGGGGCAGTGGGAGTCTTGGGAGACACTTCGGACACCGACGAGCTGGTGGCAGTGGCTGGCATCGGAGCCGTCGGCCTCGTGGCCGAGACGGGCTGAGGGGCCAAATCATCCTCGGCCAGCCGGACTTCGCGCGAACATAGCCGCGTGGGCGGCATCCACCTGTGTTCGACCTCGCCCAGGTAAAAGTGTTTTCTATGACGACCTCTCATTCACCGACCGATGCCAGTCCGGAAGCGGTCCCGGCGCTGCCTCCCCACGTCTTGGTGATCTTCGGGGCGACGGGCAGTCTCTCGCGACGAAAGCTGTTGCCCGGCGTCCTCCACCTCGCCCGGGCAGGTCTTCTGCCCGAGTGCCGCATCATTGGCACCTCGCTCGAGGACATCGACGAACAGGAGTTCCGGGAATTCGCCTGGGACGCGTGTAATCAGTTCGCCCGTCACAAGGTCACCGAAGCGGAGTGGGCGGATTTCTCGAAGCGCCTGAGCTACATCCCCCAAGCCGCCGGACCGAGCGGGTTGTCCGACTTGGTCAGGAGAATCGAGGCGGAGCTGCCGGGCACGCCTCAACGGCTGCACTATCTGAGCGTCCCTCCGATCGCGGCGCCTGCGGTGGTCAAGATCCTTGCCGAGGCCGATCTGACCGAACGTGCCCGCATCATCATGGAAAAGCCGTTCGGAACCGATCTGGCCAGCGCGAAGTTGCTCAACGCGACCGTGCACGAGGTCTTCGCCGAGGACCAGATCTTTCGAATCGATCATTTCCTCGGCAAGGAGGCTGCCCAGAATATCTTGGCCTTTCGCTTCGCCAATGGCCTGTTTGAGCCAATCTGGAACCGGGAGCACATCGAGCATGTTCAGATCGACGTTCCCGAGACGCTCTCGGTCGAGGATCGCGGCTCTTTCTACGACTCGACCGGGGCGTACCGGGACATGGTGGTCACCCATTTGTTCCAGATCCTGGCGTTCATGGCGATGGAGCCCCCGACCGCCCTCGAGCCGGGTGCCATCAGTGAAGAGAAGAACAAGGTCTTCAGGTCTCTCCAAGGGATCGACGTCCACCACGTCGTGCGCGGGCAGTACGAGGGATACCGTTCGACTCCTGGCGTGGCGCCCGACTCCGAGACGGAGACTTTCATAGCGCTTCGATGTGAGATCGACAACTGGCGCTGGGCCGGCGTGCCGTTCTATCTTCGCACCGGCAAACGCATGGCCGAGAGCGCACGGATCATCTCCATCGCGTTCCGGGAGCCCCCCAAGAGCATGTTTCCCAGGGATTCGGGTGTGGGCACGAAGGGGCCGGACCACCTCACCTTCGATCTTGCCGATGCCTCGAAGCTCTCTCTCTCGTTCTACGGCAAGCGCCCTGGTCCCGGAATGCGCCTCGACAAGTTGAGCTTGCAATTCGCTCTTTACGAGACTGGCCAGGAGGAGGACGTCCTCGAGGCGTACGAACGACTCATTTACGACGCGATGAGCGGTGACCACACCCTCTTCACCACCGCTGAGGGCATCGAGCGGCTGTGGGAGGTGTCGGTACCGCTGCTGGAAGCGCCCCCCGAAGTGGAGCTGTACCGCCAGGGTTCCTGGGGACCGAGCTCGATTCGCGACTTGATCGCGCCCCGCGCGTGGCGGCTTCCGTTCGAGCGTGGATGGCGGCAACGCAGCTGAGTCACCGTGTCGCCCGACTGCACCTCTTTTTCGGCCTGTCGTCGCGGGGTCGAGGCTCGGCCTCTGTCCCGAACTCGCGGTCAACCTTTGAGCTGCGTCCATCTGCTGCCGTTGACGGTTCTCCACAACCCGACGCCGGGAGCAACGAGCCAGCCGTGGCTCGGCTCGACGAAGGAGAGGGTCGCGAACTCACCACCGCCGTGGAGAGCCACGCCAGGGAGGGTCGTCCATTGGCGACCGCCGTCCGAACTGGTCGACAGGTAGTTCGCGGTCAGGAACCAGAGTCGCAATGGCGAGGTGGCGGCAAGCGGGCCCGCGTCACCGGTTGGGAGGTTTCCCCGGTTGCGGTACGGGGAAGGTGACGTGAACGCTGCGATCTGCGTCCAGGTGGCACCCCGGTTGCCGGAACGCTCGATGGCCTTTGTCTCCATGCCCATTCCAGGTCCGCCCCCACCGCAGACCAACCACCAGTCGGACTTGCCCAGCGTGGACGACACAGCGGCCACGGCGCCCGGCCCGGTCCAGTCCCCCGAAGCACACGGTGCCCCGTCGTTACGCCACACCGTTCCGCCGTCCTCGGTGACGAGCAACGGATTGCGCTTGTCGTCGGGCCAGAGCAAGCCCGTCAGGACACCGACCGCCGCTGAAGGCCGCGCCATCGTCGGCTGCGAACCGGGAATCGCCCTGACCGCAAGCGAGTGAACCTGCCACGTGCCCGCACCGTGAAGGCCGACCTCGGCTGAGGCGACGGCCGCCGGACAGTGAGGGGTGGTTGGCGCCGTCGCCGGACAGCCGATGACCACGGCCCAGGCGCTCGAGCCAACGAGCGAGACCTCAGTAACCTCGTCACCGAGCCGAATGGGGTTCCATTGCAGGCCACCGTCCACCGTGCCGACGAGGGCAACCCCGCTGTCGACGAAGCCCACCTTGGCCGACTCGAACGCGATGGTGGCAGTCGCTGCGCGCCAGAACGACCTGGGAAGGGCCACTCCCTCCGTGCGCCAGTGTTCGCCTCCATCGGTTGTGATCGCCAGTCGCATCGGACGATGCGATGCCGGAGGAACTGACGCGAATGCGGAATCGGTCAAGGCGACGCCTGTTGCCCGGCTGAAAAAGTCGATCACCTGCAGATCAGACGGCGCGACCGCGATCTCGGGCTCCGACGCCGCTGAAACTGCGACCGTGGTGGTGGTGGTGGTGGTGGCGGTGGTGGTGGTGGTGGTGGTGGACGTTACGACCGTCGCCGACGGAGTGCCTGGGCTGTCAACGCCGACGGTGAGTCCCGACGTGTCCCGACAGCCGGCGAGCAACAGGACCGGGGTCACGATCACGATCCCGACGAGCTTGTGCACCGTGATCATGGTCTCACCATCGTCCTCCCAGTGCGCTCTCGACCCCCGTTCCCCGGAGCTCTGCCGCTTCCGCCCGTCTTGGACGGGCCCCGGGCGGCAAACCCATTACGGTCGACAGGGAGTTGGCAGGGCCAGGCGCACGATCCCGAGTCCAGGTTGAACTGTCGCCGCCACGCCATAGGCGCCGGTTCGGGTGACCACGATCGGTCCACTCACGATGCCGGTCTCGCCGATCGCATCGAGTCGCGCCGTTCGGGGGTTGAAGCAGTCGACACCCGTGGCGCTCGCTACAAAGACCACACCGCCGGAGATGTCGACAAGCGGGAACTCCCCGGTGCTCGGGAGCGAAGGGCCAGGCCCGCCATCGGCGCAGGAGGACACGGCTTGGCAGACCACGCCATTGGAGGACGAGAACAGTCGAAGCGGCGAGGCCCGGTAGTAGTAGATCCGGCCGTTGATGCCCGGGTCCCCTCCCGCAGCCCAGATGTTCCCAGCGACGGCCGAAACCCAAACGCCTGCGTTCGCCGGAGGGCTCGGGACGATGGCGTTGCCGATCAGGCGACCGTTGCTCGCGTTGCGCTCTTGAAGCAGGAGCGTGGGAGTTGGCGGCTGACCCCGCAACAAGTCGGGGCCGACGACGACATAGAGCTGCCGATCCCCCTGGTCCATCGTCGTCGAGCACTGAGTTCCGCCTTCAACCCTCGCAACTTGCAGGGATCGCCCGGTTCTCGGGTCGAGCCGGACCAGTGTGCAGCCGAGGGCGGCCCAGAGCAGGCCGCGAGCAGAGCCGCTCAGCGAGTCGAGCGAGCTGTTCTCCGGTACGAAGCGTTCCCGCCGGAGCGTCATCGGATCGAGGGCCACAAGACCAGTCGGTCGGCCTCGGCCCCTTGTCATGCCGGCGATGAGCCACAACGTGTGGTCGACATAGATCGGCGAGTCCGCGCCGGGCAGGACGGCGGAGCGGGCAACGACATCGCCGGAGGTGGGGTCGAGCCGGACCACCGTCGCTCGCGCCAGCTCGGGCCCTTGACGAGCAAACTGGACGGAGTACAACCATCCTCCGCCCGATACGAGACCGGAGAACTGGCCCTTGGCCACAACCTGGGTCTTCACCGGGACGACTGGCGCGCTCGTCGGAGTCGACGACACGGTGACAGGTCCACCGGTCGTGGTGGTCGGGAACGCGCTCGTTGACGTGGAGCCAACCGCGATGAGGGTGGTTGAAGGCCGCGTCGGGGTGGGCGATGAGGTCGAGCTCATACAGGCGGCGAGCGTCAGCGCCACAACCAACACCCCGATTGAGCCGAACTTGGGCACCGTGCTCATCGTCTCACCGATCGTCGGTCAAGCGGCACCGTCACATGCCTTGGCGGAAACAGCGCACGGGTGCATGCCGAGCGGCACCGGGATGAGCGGAAACGGCTGGCGTGTCCAGGTCCTGCCGCCATCTTCCGTTGTCCACAGCGCGGCCGATCCGCCTGAGAGCCAGCCAGCGGTCCCCCCGACTACGCAGTTCTGGGCATCAGGACACGACAACACTTCAAGCGACGAATCTGGCCCGGCCCGCAGGACCGTCGTCCAACTCGTGCCGCCATTTGTCGTCTTGATGACCGAGTACCCCGTCGTACCGAAACACTCCTGAGGCGCAACACAACGGATGTGGGACAGCCCACCGGGCAAACCGGGAGCCGGAAGCCGCTTCCAACGGATGCCTCGGTCCGTCGTGATGTAGAGACTCGGGCTCGACACGTGCAGAGGCGGGTTTCCGCTGAGAACGCAGTCCGTCGAATCCCAGCAGGCGAGCGCTTGCGGAGTGTCGAGCGGGTTACCCAGCCTTCGGGATGTCCAAGTCCGTCCACCATCGGTCGTCCAGGTCACGGCTGTCAGCAGTCTTATGTTCTGGGGACCGCCTGTCAGCGGGTTGACCGACACCTCGGACGCGAGACCGGAAACGACGATGCATTCACTCTCCGTCGGGCACTCGACAGTTGCCGCAGAGTTTTGGATATGTTCACCCGTGAGTCGAGCGACGACCTGCCAGTGAATACCTCCGTCACGTGTCGCGACGACGACTTGCCCATCCGACGCGACGCAGTCGCGAACGTTCAAACAGCCGATTGACGTCATCGTGTTGGCCCCCGGCTTGTGGGCCGGCTCTGGGACCGGGAGCACCGCCCAATGACTGCCGCCGTCGACGGTGCTCAAGACCGGGAGGGACAAACTGCTTACCGGTACGGACGTGACGAAGCCGATCGCAAGGCACCGGCCGGAGGTAGGACATGCAATCGAGGATTCACCCGCGCTGCCGTACAGGGTGGACCCTTGATGTAGCTCAGCAAGCCGGGCCAACGGCAGCGAGGCCGTCTTCCATGCCGAGCTCGGCGAGGTGAAGGCTGCCACGGTCACGTACCGCAAGGGCAATTGGCCCGAAACGATATTTGAGCCCTGCGCCACGCATTGATCTACCGACGGGCAGTCGATCGCGGCCACGACAAGGCTGCGTCCCGTGGGAAGAACGGTGAAGGTCGAGAAGACCCTCTCGGAACCGACATAGCCATCGCCCAGCAATAGCGGCAGCAGCGCCGCGGCAGTGACAAGCGCGGTGACCCCGAGCGATCCCAGCCGGCCAGAACGTGGCAGTCCTCCGCTCAAGAAGAATGCGAACACGCCGACGAGAAAGCCTGCCGGAATGAGGATGGCCTGCGAGATGCTTGGTGGCGGAGGGATGAAGGACGACCTCCCAAGGCGAGAACCCCAGTTGACGGCCAACGCCGACTCGATGATGAGCACGACCAGTGCCGGTTGGGACCACAATGCACCCCTCGCAAGCATCCGACCAAACGTTCGAACCTGACCTGAATGGGAACTCCACATGGCGAATCCAGAAGCGGTGAGGATGAGCGCCGCCAGAGCGATGAATCCCAAGTACAGGAACAAGCGCGGCTCATCAGTTGTACGGATTATCCGGAAGATCGCTTGCTCAATTCCAAAAATGGGCCGCGCAAGCGCCTTGGGCAATCCAATCCAGTAGGCCACCGTCCAGCCAAGAAACGACGCTGCCCAGGCCGCCTCCAGCCAGAACAGAATGGCGAAGCACCTACGGCCAGGTATCGACGCGCCAGCTTGCCGGCCGAGTCCAGTCTGGCCCTCGGCGCCTCTTCCCGCGGACTCGGAGATGGCGTCTGTCAACACCGGTCGAAAACTGACCCCCTTCCACCGGTCGAAAACTGACCCCCCGTCCCGGGCCACCGACCGCGTTGCGTGATCATTTGGCTGGCGGCATCACCTCCTCGATCGCCTTGAGG
>Ga0182015_10001689_pt1 | contig 28561 bp, 26 predicted proteins | sample 712P3MmetaG_FD_120478 | JGI IMG/M metagenome (GOLD analysis project Ga0182015, IMG submission 120478) | Permafrost microbial communities from Stordalen Mire, Sweden - 712P3M metaG | ecosystem: Environmental > Terrestrial > Soil > Wetlands > Permafrost | place: Sweden: Stordalen | collected... | reverse complement strand
GGTCGGAATAAAACTGCAGGATGTTATCGCGCAGCGCCGGCGACGTCCGATCGAACTTACGCTCCGACAACTGAGCTAACAAGGTTGCGTAATTGTCGTCCGTCAGCAAATATTCCGCAGCTTTGGTTACGTTCCCGCTATCCAAATCACAATTGGGAAGCACCAGTGAATCGGTGCGCTCTTCTTCGAGAAACGCACGGTACCGATCGACGGTCGTGTTAATGCTCTTGAAATACAGGTCCTCAGTTTGGGGAGTGGGGTTATTGAACGCCAGCCCTTTGAAGGGACCGATTCTCGGCATGTATCGCAAGAGCGTTGACAAAATCCGGGTACCTGCGCCTGGCTTTACGTAATCCTTTCCCCATTGCCTTTCGTAGTCAGAGCGCGAAAGACGATACAGGAACTTCCGTTTCGTGAAATTCGGGGTCTCGCGCATCAGATCCTTTTTATGGGTTTGCAGCGCGACCTGGGTCATTTCCGGAATCATGCGGCTGACCGCGAAACGATACGAACCCACCGCCAGATCCTCGTGGCTAAGCACTTCCTTCAGTTCAACTCCGTACACGACGGGAAAGACTCGCTCCAGCAGCGGCTCGGACACTTGGAATCCGATGAAATCGTGGTATTGCTGCGACGCATATCGATTCTTCGCGACCTGCACTGTGTCGAACCCAAACTCGGTCTTCAAATGCGCCGTCTTGTCCTGAGCGTACCGGACGGACTTTCCGTACTTCGCCCGCAGCTTCGGGTATTCGATCGCAACGGACTGGTTGACCGCCGGGTGACCGGCGATATCTGCCGCATAGTGCGACAGTGCGCCCAGCGCAAAGGCGTACTCGTTGACATCCTGGCTTTCGAGCAGCAGTTCCAGAACAAAGTCTCCGCTGCGCACGTAGTGCACCAGGTTGCTGAATTCTTTACTGCCGAACGGGTAGTAGCCGAGATCCTGTATGACCGCGCCTCCGTAGGCATAGCCGTGCGCCTGTTTGAGCTGGTCTTCCGAGAGTCCCGAATGTCGCTTGAGGAGCAGAGGCTGGATCTCGTCGGCCCAGAGCAGGTCGACAATCTCCTCGTGCGTGAGAACGGAGTATGCGGACGAACCACCGCTGCACATCAGAACGACGAGAAAAAGTGTCGTCGCGCGGACAGAAAGCAGGCGCCACCTTCTGGCTGTGGCGCCGTTTGATGTTGGCTGGCGGCTCATGGTTCAGATGCGGCCGAGAACCAAAAGAACGACAACGACGAAAAGAACTAGACCTAAGCCTCCGGTCGGGGCATAGCCCCACTCCCGGCTGTGCGACCAGCGTGGCAGCGCACCGATCAGTGCTAAAACCAGGATCACGATCAATATAGTTCCAAGCATGTCTTGCTCCTTTCGCAGTCCGCTTCCGTTATAGGCGCTCCGCCGGTTTTCTAATAGTCAAAACTGCTCAATGAAGAAAAACTGATCGAAAGGGCGATCAACTGTCTCGGGAAAGCACGCGGAGATGGCATCAGGTGGATCGCATCTCCACGACACCATATTCCCCTTCGATTAGCTTAGCTATGTGCAGCCGGAAACAAAAATGACGCGGGCCCAAGGATGGGACCGCGCCGATACAGAGTCAATCGAGTTTCTCACGCCTCTAAAGACTGACGCAATACCTCGCAGTCAATTTGCTAATTCCGAGGGCGCTCTTCGGCTTTGGGCGCTTCTCTCGCAGGATGCGGGGCAGGCTGCGCACGAGCTGTAGTTGCCGGATGCGAAGCAGGCTGTGCATGCGGTGTGGCTTCAGCGCGGGGTGCAGTCTGTTGGCGAGGCGCCGGCTGCGCATGAGCTGTAGTCGGCTTGGACTCACTGGGCGGACGAGCCTCCCTTGGCTTCGCTGCTTTATTCTCAGCTGCCTTGTTCTCATTCGAGCGGGTTGCGGTTGCCTTATTCTCGGCCGCCTTGTTCTCACTCGTGCGAGTTGCGGCTGCCCTATTCTCAGCCGCCTTGTTCTCATTTGAGCGATTTGCCGCTGCCTTGTTCGCAGCCGCCCTGTTCTCGTTCGTGCGAGTTGCCGCCGTCTTATTCGCAGCCGCCCTGTTCTCGTTCGTGCGAGTTGCCGCCGTCTTATTCGCAGCCGCTTTGTTCTCGCTCGTGCGATTTACCGCCGCCTTATTCGCAGCCGCCCTGTTCTCGCTCGTGCGATTTGCCCCTGCCTTATTCTCAGCCGCTTTGTTCTCGTTCGTGCGACTTGCCGCCGTCTTATTCGCAGCCGCTTTGTTCTCGCTCGTGCGAGTTGCCGCCGCCTTATTCGCAGCCGCCCTGTTCTCGCTCGTGCGAGTTGCCCCTGCCTTATTCGCAGCCGCTTTGTTCTCGTTCGTGCGACTTGCCGCCGCTTTATTCTCGGCCGCTTTGTTCTCGCTCGTGCGATTTGCCGCTGCCTTATTCTCGGCCGCTTTGTTCTCGCTCGTGCGAGTTGCCGCTGCCTTATTCTCGGCCGCTTTGTTCTCGCTCGTGCGAGTTGCCGCTGCCTTATTCTCAGCCGCTTTGTTCTCGCTCGTGCGATTTGCCGCTGCCTTATTCTCAGCGGCTTTGTTCTCGCTCGTGCGATTTGCCGCTGCCTTATTCTCAGCCGCTTTGTTCTCGCTCGTGCGATTTGCCGCTGCCTTATTCTCAGCCGCTTTGTTCTCGTTCGTGCGATTTGCCGCCGCTTTATTCTCAGCGGCCTTGTTCTCATTTGAGCGAGTTGCCGTCGTCTTACTCTCGGCAGCCTTGCTTGCGGTGGCCTTGTAAGGCGCTCCCGCCCGCCTGGCCGCTACCACCCCGTGGCCGCTAAACTCCGCAGGCTTGGCAGTGGCGGCAATTGCCGGCCTGCCATGATTCACGGACGCCAAGAGTTCGTGGTTCTTGCCAGCGGCCTGTTGATGCTCTGACTGAGCTGCTGTTGCCGGAGTATGACGCTCATGTGACGCAGCCTCTTCCCCTGCGGTTGGGCGTGCGTGGGTTCCACCGTTGCCGCCGTTATAGCTGACGTGGTTGAACGTGGTGTTGTTGTTTACGGTCTTGTTGTAGACATTGTGAATATTCGTGACGTTCACGTTATTCACCGAGCGGTTGTAGTAGAAGCCTCCATTATTCCAGTATCCGCCTTGATAGCCGATGCCACCGTACCCGAAACCGTAGTTGACGCCGCCGTAAAAGCCGACATTCGTACCCCAGTACCCCTCATTCCAAGCAAAGGCGTTGCCACCCCAACCCCAATAACCAGGCGTCCAGAGCAAGCCAACTTCGGGAGCCATCACCCAGGTACCCGGCACCCAGAAGTAGCCTTCCTCTCCATAAGACCAGTAGCCGGGCGTCCACAAATAGCCTTCAGCTGGGGCCATCGGTTGAGTGTAAATGGGTAGCGCGGGCGGAGCGATCGTGATTGCCACGCCGAACTGCGCGAGCGAGGCAACGGGTATCGCCACTATCAGAAGTGTAAGCAACAGCAAACGAATAGTACGCATTTTGAATCACTTTGCCAGATCATCCTTCGATTGCCCGATGAATCTTGTTGTCGCGGGCTGCGTGGAGTAAGGCGACGCGTCAAGCGTCATAGGCAAGGATTGCACGGACGCAATGGCAGGTCTGTGCACTACGGCTCACTTTTGGGGAAGTCGCTATTCAATCTGCTAAGTCAATTTCCGAGATCGCGTTGCTGGCGCCGGCAAGAAAAACTGCGCGAGTTCGGGAGGTTGAACCCGCGCCGATCAAAGTTGTTCCTAAGCTGCACTCTTTTCTTGACCTGCTTGCGCGGAGGCTGGCGTCACCAGGCCGGCGCATTGCTCGGCGTGAAGCTTCGCTGCCTCGGCGTCATGATGAACTGCATGCTGACTATGACCATGAGCGAGGTACGCGTGGTGCGCCGCCTTTTCGTGCTCCTCGGCCTGATCGTATTTCGCTGCCTCGTTGAAATGATAGGCCGCCTTCTCATGATGACGAGCAGCGTGATGGTAATGCTCCCAAGTTTTTGACACGTGGTTCTCCTCTGTTAGACTCTGGCGCCGGAAGGGGATTGGACGCATGGCAAAGCGCTATGCCGCGCTGGGAGCCCTTGATTCTCCTGACGTGCGGTATTTGAAATCAAATCGCATTTCGCCGTCCGCTGAACAGATTGATGACAAGGACCACCAATCCCACAACTAGCAGCAAGTGGATCAGACCACCTCCGATATGCAGGCTGAAACCCAGAAGCCACAAAATCAGCAGAACAACGAAAATCGTCCAAAGCATATTGACGCCTCCGATGTCGGTGCTGTGTCTGACGCACAAGTCGCCTCGTGCTTAAGTTCGCGTAGAAAAAGTCAGATGCACAAGATCAGCTGCGACCTTAGCAAATGCGGAATAGAAGGTCTGAGCAATTGTGCTCACGGCCGTCACGCGGAATTGTCGACACTGCACGTCGTGGTGGGTGTCTTGGATTCATCATGTTTTTTCGAAAGGTTCGGTCCACCCTAAGCCGGTGGGACTGTCGGAGCCGATTTCTTGACTGACATCCCTGGCGTCTTGCTGGTTCGCCGCGCGCGATTGGACCCCTTTATGCCTGCCGAAGGCTTATCTAGCGGAGTCTCGTAACCTTTCTCTTCGCGAACCTCAGGCCTTACTCCGAGTTTGTCGGCGGTCTGGACATCAAGCTCCCCGGTGACCGGCAGATTCTCAGCCTTCTGAAATCCGCGGATACTCGCCCGGGTTCGCAGACCAAGAACACCATCGACCTTGCCTCGATAGCGTTCTTCGTCCTGCAGAATCTGCTGCACCTTATTAACATCTTTCGGATCCGCGAGCGCTGGCACCTCGTTACCGAGGTCAGGTCTCGAAGTTATCGGCGTCGGGCGTGTTCCCGAGATCCCCGTCGTCAGCAGTAGTAAGACAATCCCGGCGCACGCGACTTTGCTGGCTAAGAACATCCTTTTCCTCGTTTCGTACACTGGCAGGCCAGCGTAGAACATCCGACCACCGTTTCCCACGGTTTCGCGGAACTCGTCCTCTGGCATCGGTGCCTGGTCTTGTACCTGAGAGGGTCAGTCAAGCCGTGTGGTTATGGCGGCGAGACTGCCCTCTTGAGACACGGATAGATTCGCTCATCGCGTCTGGAAATACTGTGCTGAATGGCTCATGTCGTGAGCCGAGAGACACAAATCGGCCTAGTGGGTTTCTCGAGTGGGCTTTTTCATGAATGGAACGACGTTCGGCTTTAGTCTGCTGAGGCAGTTCAAAGGCCCATGACACGTTTGGAAACGCAGCATAGAGAGGGCGCGCGCGCTCAAAGTGGTCCTCACGAATGACAAGGCCTCGTTGATGATCGTCGAGAAGAATCAAAGCGCGGCGCTTCTCAACGCACACCGTTCCACACGACGCTGTGCACTTACGAACAGTTTTCAATTTGGCGGGCTGTCATGCTGGGACTTCACCTAACTTAATAGTCCGAGAATGACGGCAGTTGCTGCAGACTAGAAAATGTCCACTGAAAATTCAGTTGTTGCCGTGTATCACACTCATCCCGAAGCGGATCAAGCGGTAAAGGAACTGCTGCGCGGCGGAGTTGACATGCGCAGGTTATCGATCGTTGGGCAGGGCTACCACACGGACGAGCAGGTGGTGGGCTACTACAACACCGGCGACCGCATGAAGTATTGTGGCAAGACCGGTGCATTCTGGGGAGGTTTTTGGGGACTTCTGTTCGGTTCGGCTTTCTTCGCAATTCCGGGCATCGGCCCAATCCTAGTCGCTGGACCGCTTGTGGCCTGGATCGTGGCAGCGTTGGAGGGTGCGGTGGTGGTTGGAGGGTTGAGTGCCCTGGGAGCTGGCCTCTACAGCATCGGAATTCCTAAAGACAGCATTGTGCAGTACGAAGCGGCGCTCAAGACCGATCAGTTCCTGCTGATCGCCCACGGTACCGCTGGCGAAGTGGCCAAGGCGAAGGAAATCATCGACAGCACACATCCGGCCGACTGCACGCTGCATACAGCCGAAGCAGTAGCAGCATAGCATCAACCCTTATTGCGGCTGCGCCGTTACGGCCGTCGATGTATGAACTGATTCAGTCGAGGTTGTTTCGGGTGGGCTACTCGATTGCGTCTGCTTGTTCGGCGGAATTTCGGTCCCGGCCGGGTAGATGAAAATCTGCACCGTACCCCAGCCTGGATCGGAATTCCCGTTTGTCTGCTTACCCATTCCTAGAGTTCTGAGTCGGCTATCGTCAAATCCGAAGTTCTCGACCAGATATTCACGCACAACCATGGCCCGAGCTTCCGTTAACACCAAGTCTTTCTGGGTGTCGCCTTCCATACCGGCGGACACGACGACCACGGCAAAGCCAAATTGGTTATTGGCCAGGAACTCGCCGCCGGTGGTTAGAGATTTCTGGTTCTTCAGCTTGGCCGAACCTTGCTTATCGAAAAGCTGCTTCGCCGAGTAGGTAAACTGCTTTGTCGGTATGCCTTGCGGCAACCGCTCAATCTCATTCTTGGCGAGTTCGGCGGAATCTTCGTATCCCCGGCTCTTGAAATACCCGCGCAGGAAGAAATTGTGCTTCATGGCTTCCATGTTTTCCTGGAAGTCGGTAACGCCCGCTTGCGCCTGGGCCATCGTGTCACGCATGGCGCCCGTCGTCTGTTCGAGGTTGGTGTAGAGCGCTTTGTCGTTGACCAGCGCGCCGGCAGTGCCCTCTCCTCTATCGATCTTGGCGCTAATCGAGTCCAGGTTCGCCGCCGCCCGAGTTGCGTTCTTGATGGCCTGCTGGCTGCTATCGAGAATGTCGCTTGTTTTCTGGAACAGATCTGACATTTCGAGTGGCGGCTCGCTGGCAATGAGATCGCCATCGCGCACGTCGCCTGATCCAGCCGATCCAAACGAGATCGCCAGAAACTGGTTCCCCAACAAACCTTCCGTTTCGATTGCGGCCACAGAGTCTTGCTTGATGATCTCGTGCGTAGACCTGCCGAGGTCCATGATTACAGTGACCTTTTCGCCGGGCTTGTGAGGCAACACGATGTTGCGCACAGTCCCGCTGTGAACGCCGCCCACCCGCACATCACCTCCGGCATCGAGGCCCACCACATTGTCGAATTGTGCTTTCAATTGGTACGTCGAGCTAAAAAGATACTGCTTGCCTCCGATGATGAAGACACCGAGGACCAGAATTGCAAGTGTTGCAACGATGAAAGCCCCTAACCGCGCCGCTCTCGACATGTGTCCTCCTACGAATGCCTTAGAAATTCCCTGACAAGCTCGATGTCACTCTTTTGCAGCTCTTCAAAGCTGCCTTCAATCACCACAGTTCCCTCGTTAAGCAGAGCCAGCCGGTCCGCAATTGTCTTCGCGCTGTGCAAATCATGGGTCACCACGATGGATGCCGTGTGATGTTCCTCCTGGAGCTTGAGGACCAGATCATCAATCTCCGCAGAGCTGATGGGGTCGAGACCGGCGGTGGGTTCGTCGAGCAGCAAAATATCTGGCTCCAAGGCTAGAGCTCGTGCCAGTCCTGCTCGTTTCTGCATGCCGCCAGAGATATCGGAGGGCATCTTCGCAAAGCCGCTTTCCATTCCCACTTCCGCCAATAGTTCGTGGACTCGGTCCCGCTGCTCAGACTTCGACATGTCCTTTCTATGGTGCTGCAAGGGAAAGGCTACGTTTTGCTCGACGGTCAGCGAATCGTAAAGGGCAGCGTGCTGAAACAAAAACCCCATTTTCTTCCTGATTGCGCCGAGCTGGTCGAGAGCCAAGCCGGCGATGTCTTGCCCCTGGATCCGAACCGATCCCGAGTCAGGTTTCTCCAGTCCGATGACGAGTCTCAGCAATACGCTCTTGCCCGTACCACTGCGGCCCAGCACCGCCAGGGTCTCGCCGCGCCTCACCGCCAGGTTAATCCCCTTCAAAACCTTTTGACTTCCAAAGGACTTATGCAAGTCCGCGACGGCAACGACTGGGGCGTTGCGGTCTTTCTCGACTTCGTCTTGCTTCAGCGCAACTTGATCGATGGTGGGCATGTTTGTTCGCCAGCTTCTGATCAATTACGGAAAAAATATGATGATGGCCTTTACCAGTACGACATCGGCCAGTATGACGAACAGCGACGACAAGACCACCGAGCTCGTGGCCGCACGTCCCACGCCTGCAGCGCCACCCTGTGTCCGCATTCCCTGGAAACACGCAATCAGCCCAATGATCAGTCCAAACACGGCGGTCTTAAACGTTGGTGGCAGGAAATCGTTGAAATCCGCGCCGTTAAAACCGGCACTTATGAACTGGTGCAAAGAAACGGGCTCAACCATGGCCTGCGAGACCCAGCCCATGATCAAGCCGCAAAAGTCGGCAGCGAGGGTCAGCAGAGGCAGCATCAGGATGCAAGCCAGGATGCGGGTCGCCGCCAGCAGCCTATAGGGGTTCACCGCAGACGCCTCGATGGCGTCGATCTGTTCGGTCACTTTCATTGACGCCAATTCCGCGCCAATGCCAGCACCCGCTCGACCGCTCACTACCAGACCAGTAATGATCGGACCGGTCTCGTGGATTACGGAGAACACGATAGCGGCGGGAAGCAGCGACTTCGCACCAAATCGAGTCAGGCTGTAACGGGCTTCCAAAGAGAGTACAACGCCGGTTGCGGCTCCTGCCAAAGCGACCAGCGGCAGAGACTTTGATCCGATCTCGTCGAGTTGTCGAAATAATTCGCGGAATTCAAATGGCGGTGTCACTGCAGCCCGCACAACTTGCCAGAAAAATATGCCCAGATCGCCGAACCACTCGAGAAACTCATTGATCAGGACCAGGCCCTTGGAGGGACTCGCAGTGGGCGGCATGAGTGGGGTCCGTGGCACCGGAAGGGTGGGTTCCAAGCCTGCTGCCGCGACTAATTTCCGGTGGATCACGACTTTGAACCAGGATTGGGCGCGCCGTGCCCATTGTTCAGGTGCATGCGATGAAGCAGGGAGTGAGGTCCGCTATAGAGGAATTCAAGAGCGATGTTCCCGCCCACATATCCCAGCATGGTGTAATTACCCATCCGAAGTGCATCCTTGCCGTTGTAGCGGCCGGGATACCACGCATAGATGGCAGTCATAGAGCCGGCATATGGCGCGACGAGCGCAGGGAAAGAGAAGACGCTGTGGCCGTCTTGCCCGCGGCGTGCTGTCAAGGTGGAGAACACGGCATGGCGCAACCGTGGAATCACGCCCTTGCATTCACAACGGTAGTACAACGTGTCTTCCTTGAACGCTTGTGCCAGCCCATAGCGCGTCGTAGTGCTGACCGCTGCAATGCCGAAATCAGACCCGATTCGCTTGCCAAATCCCTCGGCGCCTTGCTTCCACTCAGGAGGTGTGTTGTACGCTTGGCCAATGCCAGCCGCAAACCCTGCACCCGCGATGGGATACGGGCCGGACGCGTCGAAAGCGTAGTTGCGGAGCTTCGTTCTCTGCGTCGGACGCGTGTACATCAGATCGGGTGGGGCTGAGGTTGGGTTTACAACAATGCCGGAGGAATCTTCCGCCTTGACCAATGACTGCGCCCCTGCAAGCAACGACATCGCTGGCAGGGCTAGCAGCAAGACCATTGTTCGGCGTGATTTCATTTCGAGATTCTCCCTAGGAATTCCAACTACGGAGAGTCTGTTCTTATACGGTCAGAGGACACGCTCCGTGGTCGCACGGGCACGCAATCTCGACTTCGCTGGATCCCGCTTCCTTACAGGCTCGACCGCAGTATTCGTCGCCAGGTTGCGCTAAGCACCGGCATGGAAGGTGTGCACACTTAGTCTGCTCAGTTGTCGTCATCGTGGTTCTCCTTTTAAAAGAAACCGATCGTTAAATGATTGTGGTCGCTGCAGCTATCGGAGCAAATTCGCATTGTGTTCCGCCGTTCACTCCAGCACCGTTCGTGCCGTGGTCCGTTTTGCCAGCCAGGGTACTTGTTTATTCGCCGACGGCCTTTTCAGCACGGCCGATCCATTTTTGAACTTTGCCGGCTTTCTTTTCCGCACTCCCTGAGACTTCCAGATCGGGGCCGTTCGTCGCCTTTCCGACCTCCTCTTTGATCTTCCCTTTTTACTTGGTGAAGCTTGCCCTCCGTGTGGTCTTGCGTACTTGGCTTCATCATTTTTTCCTCTCTGCCCTTTCGGTCGCTACGCGACTTCTTTTCTCTCCACTGCCACTGGCACCTGCACCAGTTCCTCAAATAGAGAGCGGTAGTGAATCATCGCCGTTCGGAGATCTTCGGTGGTTGCTCCTTCTTTTCCAGCACGGAGTGCAATCTCGTGGGCCGATCGATAGTTTTCCACGACACGAGGATGGTCGACAGAAATGTCGGCGACACGTTGCTCGAAATCTGCGACGGGATAGCCGCGAGCCTTCATAACAGAGGAAACCAGGTCATCGGCTTGCGCCACGGCGCCCTTCGGGGAGTCGACGAAACGAGACTGCACGGCCTCCCACTGCTTCGAATACCGCTCATGTTCCATTGAATCAAGATCGCGAATGTTGAGCTGGTTAATCCGTTTCTCGCGATCCGCCAGTTTCGCTTCCGCTTTTGAGCCATGTGCCAACACCGCGCGGTCGTACTCGGGTCCGAATTTCTCCCGGAGGCCTGCAGTCGTGCCCCTGCGTTTTCGCACATACAACCAGGCACCCACCGCGACGATCACAATTACAGCGGCGGCGATAGCAATGAGCCTCGGATCCATCAAATTCAAGTTCATCGAAACCTCCAAAGAACCAAGTTTGTTCACCATCGTTGCTTTGTCGTGGAACCAGTGGTGAGTTACCAGCATGAGACTTCCCCCGTAGAAAAACTGATCAGAATTGACCGCCTTGAGAGTGACCACTCTCCGGAATAGGGTCGGCACATGCCCGATGTTCTGAAGCGTCTGCACTGGAGGTTGCAACAGAGCTACCAGAAGCGCGTGGTGTTGTTTTACCGTTGTGGCCGACACACGGCGAAGGTTGGGGCCTTCCGAGAAGCGGATACGCGGCAGTTATTGGGCGCAGAAAGCAAGAAGCGTCCTATGAACTCGCAACAGCTTGCTTTTGTTCTCGTAATAAATGAAGCCTGAGTTTTTAAACCTCTTCATGAAGAAACAGACGCGCGACCGCGTGGTTCCTACCATTTCTGCCAGCGTCTCATGGCTAATCCTCGGAACCACAGTCTCGGGTGATCCATGCGCATCGAAATGGGCAAGCAGCAAAAGAATGCGCGCAAGTCTCTTCTCGCTGGGATTGCAACGTTGATCAACGAGATCTTGCTGGTATCGAATGTTCCTCTCCAGCACGTATGCCCAAAACGCATTCGCCAACTTCACCTGCCGCGTCAGTGCGAGCATCATAGCCTTCTTGTCAATCCGCAGCAGGCTGCAGTCTGTCATTGCCGTGGCAGATGCCGTGCGGGAAGACTGACCGGCTATAGCATCGTTCCCAACAAAATCGTCGATGCTCAATATGTCGAGGGTCGCTTCCTTGCCAGCCTGGGACTTGACGCTGAGCTTTACTTTGCCGGTTTGAATGACAAACAGCGCATCGGCCGTATCACTCTGAGCGTAGATTGTTTGCCCTCTCCTAAAAGACATCATCTCTCTCCCCGTGCCCGCTGTAGAAAGGAAGGTCTTCGGGTTGAAAGCCGGCTTGGTCATGGCGTCCCAGTGCTCGTGGCCAGAGAACATCCCATCTGAGCACAAGAACTGATGAAGAGAATGTACAAAATCGCTCACAATGCTCCCGGATCAGGCACACTGTCCCTTCCAGCCATGCGGCCATGGTCTCGCACCCGAAAGAGGTAGTCGATCTGATCTCGCCGGCTGCCGAGTCAAGCGGAGCGAAGGACATTCGGAAAACGGCTGTCTGGTAACCCCGTGCTGCCATCGAAGATCACGACATCGTGACCTTTTGATCCGTCGATCCGTTAATTCTTCTTGAGATCTTCGATGCCATGCATTTCGTCGAGGGCGGAGCTTGCGTTTTTCTCCGGGATTCCGAAAGCGTCTAAAATATTTGTCTCACTCATCCGTCTACAAGGCTAGATGGACGGTGCGCTGATAAAACAGTGGATCACAGTGCAGCAAGATCAGCAGATCTCTGAAGCGATCGAGCGGGAAAAGCCCCGGCTTCGCAACTTCATCCGTAAACGGGTAGCCGACCCGAGCGACGCCGAAGACATCCTGCAGGAGGTCTTCTACGAGCTTGTGGAAGCCTACCGGATGATGAAGCCGGTGGAGCAAGTCACTGCCTGGCTGTTCCGCGTGGCCCGCAACCGGATCACCGATCTGTTCCGCGGCAAGAAGCGTGTCGCGTCGGGCGAACCGGCGGTCAGGGCAGAGGATGGCGAGGATTTCCGGTGGGAGGACCTGCTTCCCTCGCCGGATGCCGGACCTGACGCGTCCTACGCACGGAATTTGTTGTTGCAGGAGATGGACGCCGCGCTCGACGAATTGCCCGAAGAGCAACGCGAGGTGTTCATGGCTCACGAGTTCTTCGGGTACAGCTTCAAAGAGCTCGCCGAAGAAACCGGAGTCAGTGTGAACACGCTGCTTTCGCGCAAGCACTACGCGGTCCTGCACCTCCGTCACCGACTCCAGACCATCTACGACGATTTCAGGAAAGCATGAGGGTACGAAGATGAAAGGGAAATGGTTTGTGCGGGGACTGAAGTTCGTGCTGTTTGCGGCGCTATTCGTCACCGTAGTCGGTTTTCTGGTGATGAGCCTGTGGAATTGGCTTATGCCGTCTCTGTTCGGCTGGCATTTGATCAATTTCTGGCAGGCCGTCGGTATTCTCGTTCTTAGCAAGATCCTCTTTGGTGGATTCCGGGGCCGCCCGGGCCGGCACATGCGCTGGCGGCGTGGGATGTGGGAGCGGTGGGAACAAATGACCCCCGAGGAGCGCGAGAAGTTTCGGCAAGGCATGCGTGGACGTTGCGGATCATTCGGAGCGCCCGCGGCGGAACCGAAAGCCTGATGTTGATTTGTCGCACCACTTGATATTCGCTTTTCATTCGCCTACAATGGGGCCGCTGTGGAATACCGGTTCCGGAGAGCTTAGCATGCTGACGATCACTGTCGAGAACTTCGCGGAGGCCGCGATTCTGCGCTGCCAGGGCAGAATTGTACGAGGTGACGAGACGAGTATCTTATGCTCGGCCATGCACCAGGAGGGCCGGAGGGTCATCCTTGATTTAGCCGAGGTTGACGCAATCGACGCGGCGGGAATCGGTGCGTTGGTTTCGCTGCAAGCCGCAGGGATTTATCTCAAACTCATGAACCCGACCCCGCAAGTGCGGGAAATATTGAACATCACCAAACTGGACTCCATCTTCGAGATCTTCGAATCTCAATTGCCTGCCGAGACAACGGGATCAACGCGGACGCGGAATGAGTGCTCCTCGATCGCGCTGTGAGCGGGCACAAACCACAAAATCGATCAAAAGCCTACCGGCGCCCAAGATGACCTTCGTATTAGCAATCGGATAGTCCGAACTCGTCCTCTGGTTGTTTTCGCATGTAGTCGCATCGAGACGGCCGACCCGAGCATCCATAGGCTCCATGAGACCGCCTTGCGACGAAGCGGTAATCCGGTCGGGAGATGCCCGATCCCCGTGCGCAGCAGAAGCGAGAACGTGGATACTGGCCGCGACCATTATCGGTACCAGCATGGCCTTCATCGACAGCACGGTCGTGAATGTCGCGCTGCCTGCGCTTCAGACTAGCTTTCATGCGACGGTCGTTGGAGTGCAATGGGTGGTCGAGTCTTACGGACTATTCCTGGGAGCGTTGATTCTGGTCGGGGGCTCACTCGGTGACTTGTTTGGCCGCCGCTTGATGTTCACGCTGGGGGTGGCGATTTTCGCGGTGGCGTCCTTGAGTTGCGGACTTGCCTCGAATATCGATCAGCTGATCATTGCCAGGAGCATTCAAGGCGTGGGGGCCGCGCTGCTCGTGCCCGGGAGCTTGGCGATTATCAGTACATCCTTTGACGAGAGAAGCCGCGGTCAAGCCATCGGCACGTGGTCCGGCTTCACGGCGATCACAACTGCGGTAGGGCCCGTTCTCGGCGGCTGGCTGGTCGAGCATGCTTCCTGGCGCTGGGTATTTTTTATCAACCTCCCGTTGGCAGCGGCGACGATAGCTATTTCGCTTTGGCAAATTCCCGAGAGCCGGAGCGCCGCTGAAGGCCATGTTGACTGGCTGGGGGCGCTGATCGTCACCTTTGGATTAGGCGGCTTGGTCATTGGGTTCATTGAATCGGTGAACCTGGGTTGGGCGCATCCTCTAGTACTGGCCGGCTTGATTGGAGGTTGTATCTGTCTAGTTCTGTTCTTGTTCGTCGAACCCACCGTGTCATCGCCGATGGTTCCACTAACGCTGTTTGCATCTTCCACCTTCAGCGGTACCAATCTGCTGACGCTGTTCCTCTACGCGGCTATCGGAATTTTCTTCTTCTTGTTTCCGTTGAATCTGATCCAGGTACAAGGATATTCCGCGACGACTGCGGGCGCTGCGATGTTGCCACTGATTCTCTTGATCTTCTTTCTTTCCCGCTGGTCTGGGGGGCTTGTGGCGCGTTACGGCGCAAGGCCTCCGTTAACCATCGGTCCGTTGGTTGTCGCGCTCGGATTTATTCTGTTCGCGGTTCCGTCGGTAGGAGGAGGAAGCTACTGGATAATATTTTTTCCTGCCGTGATTGTTCTCGGCTTTGGAATGGCGATTACCGTGGCTCCTCTCACTACGATCGTTATGAATTCGGTGGGGCAGGAGCGCGTCGGAGCGGCCTCTGGAATCAACAATGCAGTGGCCCGCGTCGCGGGAGTACTTGCGATTGCAGTCCTGGGAATTGTGATGGTGAAGGCCTTTAGTTCTCGCCTAAACCAAAGCCTGGTTAGTCTTGCTTTGCCGCCGGGCGTTGTGGAGATGGTGCAATCCAACGAAATCGAGCTTGCCGGCTTGCAGTTGCCCGGGGGACTTGACGCCGACACGAGAGCCTTCCTCACTGCGTCGATTGCGGAGGCATTTATATCCGGATTTCGCAAGGTGATGTTGATTTGCGTTGGTCTATCTGTGGCAAGCGCCGTGGTCACGAGGATCATGATTCCGGAGAACACAAACTAGAAGTCTGTTGGCGGGCCTCGGGCGGCGGTCGCCCAGGGTTTGCCTTGCATCCGCTTGAGTCAGGCGAGAATACATTTTTTTTTGGCAATGGCCGGTATACTATTCCGATCTTGTGGGTAGGGTGAGGGCCTCCGGGTCTGGGGTCCTCTTCGATTCGAAAACAGGGCAGTTCGTAGCAGCCTGTTCTGTGGAAAGCCGTCTTCGCCATGCTGAAAAATCAGCAGTTGCCTGAAATCAGGCACAAGAAGAGGCGGAAGGATCGTAGTGGATTCAGCCACTTGCGATTGGCACTCAGCCTGCTTTTGTCGAAGACGAGAATCGCGAGATGACGCAGAGCCAACCGAGTTCCTGGGGCTTTGTCGAGCCAATGGCGTGTGGCGACAGCGGAACGAACCGTTTTTTACGGGACCACGGATTCTTGTGTGCTACCACAAAGGGGTTATTCGCCTCTCACCCTTCTAAGTAGCCAAGAAACACTGCATTTTGTGATGTGTCCTCGACTGGGGAGGCGCAGAGTGTTTGACATAATCCGGTCGAAACGGAGCGGGAGCATCGGGAGGAGTCGAGTTGTACAGAATCCGGCTCTGCCCAGGCGTGAAGCTTCGCATGGTGTTCTTCGACGCCGACGCTAGCGCGGGGTAGCGCGGGAGATCCTAAAATATCCACGTTTAACGCAGGTGTACGCTGCCGAGGAAGAAGGTGAATATGCTCTCCAAATACAAACTCTGGATAGGCGGAGCGGCTGGGTTGCTGGTCATCGGTTTGATTATTGGAGCGATATACCCAAAGCGCGTATCGGGAGCCCAACCAGGGTCTCCGCCGGATGTGGAGGTCATCCAGGTTGAGCAGAAAGATGTTCCGGTCTTTGGCGAATGGATTGGAACGCTGGACGGATTCACCAATGCCGATGTCAGGGCACAGGTCACCGGCTACATCATGCGGCAAGCCTACCAGGAAGGTGCATTCGTCAAGAAGGGCCAGTTACTCTTCGAGATTGATCCGCGACCCTTTCAGGCAGTGCTCGATCAGGCCGAAGGCCAGTTGGCACAGGCCAAAGCCATGCTTGCCAACGCCCAGGCTGTGCAAGGCAGGACTGAACTTGACGTCAACCGCTACACTCCGCTGGCCAAGGTGCAAGCCGCCAGCCAGCAGGATCTCGATAACGCCATTCAGAACAACTTAGCGGCAAAGGCAACGGTCGCCACGGCTGAAGCTCAAATCAAGACGGCCGAGGCCGCGCTCGAAACCGCTAGGATCAACCTCGATTTTACGCGTCTCGTAGCGCCCATTGGCGGCATCGCCGGGCAGGCTCAGCTTCAGGTCGGCGCCCTGGTGAATTTAAGCAGCGGGCCCGTCACCTCCGTTTCAACCGTCGACCCTATCAAGGTTTATTTCACCGTCGGCGAGCCCCAGTATCTCGCATGGAGAAAGCGCTTCCCGACAGAGACTACTCGCGAAGCCGCTGACAAGAGTCTGCGCCTCGAACTGATTTTGGCCGACGGATCAGTCTATCCACATCAGGGCAACTTCTACTTTGCCGACCGCCAGGTCAATGAGAGTACCGGGGCAATCCGGCTCGCGGGGCTGTTTCCCAATCCTGAAAATATTCTGCGTCCCGGTGGTTATGGCAGGGTTCGCGCTGCTGTCCGAGTGCAGCAGGACGCGCTGCTTGTCCCTCAGCGCGCAGTCTCAGAGCTGCAAGGCAGCTATCAAGTCGCAGCAGTAGACGACGAAAACAAAGTGAGCATCCTGGCCGTCAAAGTCGGCGACCGTGTTGGCAATCAGTGGATCATTGCGGACGGAGTGAAACCAGGGGAGAGGGTGGTGGTCGAGGGCGTGCAGAAGGTGCGCCCGGGCATGCAGGTGAACCCCAAGCCATTTGCGCCGGAAACCGACGGAAGGTAATCCGATGTCAAAATTCTTTATCAACCGTCCCATCGTCGCCATGGTGGTCTCGATCGTCCTCGTGATTGTCGGCGCTATTACCATCTTGAGGTTGCCGGTCGCGCAGTTTCCCAGCATCGCTCCGCCCGAAATTCAAATTCTCGCCACCTACATCGGGGCCGACGCCCAAACCCTGGAACAAGCGGTTGCCACTCCCATTGAGCAGCAGATGAGCGGCGTGGACAACATGAACTACATGTACTCGCTCAATGCCACAGGCAACTCAAGTACCAGCCTGATCGTAGACTTTGACCCAAAAACCGATCCAAATACTGACTACATCCTCGCCCAGAGCCGCGAAACGCTGGCTGCCTCTCAGCTTCCTGTAGACGTCACCAACTACGGAGTCACGGTTCGAAAATCCGTGACTGCTCCCCTCATGCTAATCGCGGTGTACTCGCCGCATGGAACCTACGACGCAAAGTTCTTGGCGAACTATGCTTATATCAATCTCACGGATCCTATTTTGCGCTCGCCGGGCATCGGCAATGTGCAGGTTTTCGGCGCTGGCCAATACGCGATGCGGTTGTGGGTAAAACCCGACCAGTTAGCCAAGCTCGGCATTACCGTCCCGGAAATCGTCAGCGCAATTCAAGCGCAAAACACGGTGAATCCGGCTGGGAAGGCAGGCGGCGAGCCGGCTCCCAAAGGCCAGGAATTTACCTATACGGTTCTTGCGCAAGGGCGTCTTGCGTCGCCTGAAGAATTTGGCCAGATTGTCGTGCGCGAGACGCCCGACGGTGGAACTGTCCGGGTCCGCGATGTCGCTCGAATCGAGCTGGGTTCGCAGGACTATAGCGTCGCTGGACGTTTTAACGGAAAGCCGAGCGCCATCGTTGCTACTTACCAACTGCCTGGGTCGAACGCCGTCGATTCCGCGGCTGGCGTCAAGAAGTTAATGGCCCAGATGAAGCAGCGCTTCCCGGAAGATCTGGATTTTATCGTCGCGCTGGATACGACGCGCTCGGTCACTGAAGGAATGAAGGAAATTGTGGTAACGCTCGTGATCGCGCTCGCGCTGGTAATTCTGGTCGTCTACATTTTCTTGCAGGGCTGGCGCGCCACACTGATTCCGCTTCTTGCAGTGCCGGTCTCCCTGGTTGGCACTTTTGTGTTTTTCCCACTCTTCGGTTTTTCCATCAACACTCTTTCTCTCTTTGGTCTGGTGTTAGCAATCGGTTTGGTGGTGGACGACGCGATCGTCGTGGTCGAAGGTGTGGAACGCCACATCGAGGAAGGCATGACGCCAAAGGCCGCGGCGTTGAAAGCGATGGAAGAACTTTCCGGACCCGTGGTTGGCATTGCTCTGGTTCTCTCCGCTGTCTTTGTGCCCACAGCCTTCATCCCTGGAATCACCGGCCAGCTCTACCAGCAATTCGCGGTCACGATCGCGATTTCCGTTCTGCTTTCCGCGTTCAACGCGCTCACCCTCAGCCCGGCGCTGGCGGCGCTGCTGCTCAAGCCGCGGACGCCAAGCCGCGGACTCTTGCAAAGATTTTTTGACTGGTTCAACCGCATATTTGAGCGAGCCACCGAGGGCTATGTGAGTTGGAGCGCGGTACTGGTGAAAAAGACCGCCGTTGTGGCCGTGCTGCTTGCAGTCTCTTGCGTGGCGGGTTTCTTCTTCGCCAGCCGCATTCCGTCCAGTTTCCTTCCTGACGAAGATCAAGGCTATGCCTATGTCAATGTGCAGTTACCGAACGGGGCCTCGCTGGAACGAACGACGGCCGTGACCACTGACGTGGAAAAGATTCTGATGAACACGCCGGGGGTGGATCACGTTTCCTGCTTTGTCGGCTTCAGTTTGCTGAGTTTTGTTCGCACCAGTTACAACTCGACTTTTTTTGTGACCTTCAAACCTTGGGATGAGCGCACCACAAGAGCGCAGCAATTTCAATCGCTCAAGGCACATCTGAACCAGCAGTTGAGCAAGTTGCCCGCTGCGGTCGCCTTCGCCTTCTCCCCGCCTGCGATTCCAGGGGTAGGCACTTCGGGCGGGTTTACCTTCATTCTCGAAGATCGTTCGGGGGGCGATCTTCAGTTCCTCTCCAAGAACCTGGCCACTTTTCTTGAAGCGGCTCGAAAGCGGCCGGAGATCGCCAGCCTGAGCACCACTTTTTTGGCGAGCGTCCCGCAACAGTTCGTCGAAGTAGACCGCGACAAAGTGCTGAAACAAGGCGTGGTCCTCAACGACGTTTACCGTACGATCCAGGCCTTCATGGGGGGATATTTCATTAACTATTTCAATCGCTTCGGCCGCCAGTGGCAGGTCTATATCGAAGCGGAGGGCGAAGACCGCGCCAAGGCCGAAAACGTCGGGCAGTTCTATGTCCGTAACAACAAGGGAGAGAATGTCCCGCTTTCGACTCTTACCACCGTGAAGCCGCGCCTCGGCCCGGAATTCACTTTACGCTTCAACGAATATCGTTCCGCGCAGATCAATGGCAGCGCTGCCCCGGGCTATAGCGCGGACCAAGCTACCGCTGCTCTCGAGGATGTTTTCAAACAGACCATGCCGAGGGAAATGGGTTTTGATTATTCGGGAATGTCGTTTCAGGAACAAAAAGCGCGACAAGGCGTGCCGGCGCCGGTGATCTTTGGATTGTCGCTGTTGTTCGTCTTTCTGATTCTGGCGGCCTTGTATGAAAGCTGGTCGCTGCCGTTCAGCGTGTTGCTGAGTACGCCCGTAGCGATCTTTGGAGCCTTTGGGATTCTTTGGTTGCGCCGCGTGCTGCTCGGCATTTTCCTCCCGCCTTACATGGTCCAGATTGAGAGCGATGTCTATTCGCAGATCGGGCTGGTCATGCTCATCGGCTTAGCCGCCAAGAACGCGATTTTGATCGTCGAGTTTGCCAAGGACGAATACGAAAAAGGAAAGCCTCTGGCGGACGCGGCGCTCGAAGGAGCCCGGCTTCGTCTGCGGCCGATTTTGATGACATCGTTCGCGTTCATTCTTGGCTGTGTGCCGCTCTGGACGGCCACCGGCGCCGGGGCGGTTGCCCGCCAGATCATGGGCACTACGGTGATCGGGGGCATGCTGGCCGCCAGCTTTATCGGAATCTTCTTCGTGCCCGCGATCTTCTACATGGTGGAGAGATGGTCAGGAGCCAGCCAAGAGCGCGTCCCTAATGCACTTCCCGGAACGCCTGCGCCGGCGGAGGGAGACTGAAATGGCCGACGAGCATACGCACAAGAGGGCCGAGCGGAGATAGTCATGACAAGAATGGCGCCATTTTCATTGATGTCCGCAATCTTGGCCTCGATTTTCCTGGTGGGTTGCGCGGTTGGCCCGAACTACCACCGACCTGCGGTTCAGACTCCGGGCGTGTACCGAGACCGGACAGAAACCCCACAGGCACAGGCGAAAGCCGCATCATTCGCGGACCTTCCCTGGTGGCAAGTCTTCCAGGACCCGCAACTGCAAGAACTCATCCGTACAGCTCTGAAAGAAAATTATGACCTGCAAATGGCCACGGAGCGCATCAGTGCCGCGCGCGCTCAGGTTGCCATCACGCGCTCCAATCTCTTTCCGCAGGTGCAGGGGAATGCCACCTTCGCCGGCGGAAAGGATCCGAGCACGCAATCGAAGTACAACATTCTGGGTCTGACCGCGGACGCCGCATTTCAGTTGGACCTCTTCGGTCGCCTGCGACGCGCGACGGAGGCTTCACGCGCCCAACTGCTGGCCACTGAGGATGCAAAGAATACGGTCATATTGACCCTGGTGAGCGACGTAGCCAGTGACTATTTTCAGCTTCTCGATCTCGATCTCGAGCTCCGCATCACTCGGGACACCGTGAAAACCCAGGAAGAGTCGGTCAAGCTGACGCAGTTGCGGCTCGACCACGGCGTTGGCACCAAGCTGGATGTTTTGCAAGCCGAGCAGGTACTAGATACCGCCAATGCACAGATTCCGGACCTGGAAAGACAAATCGGCCAGGAGGAAGATGCGATCAGCATTCTGCTGGGCCACTATCCCGAGGGCGTGCGACGCGGGCGTCCATTGGCCGAGCAGCCGATTCCTCCAAATGTCCCGCCGGGGATGCCGTCGTCATTGCTCGAACGCCGGCCGGACATTCGCCAGGTCGAACAGGAGTTGATCGCTGCCAACGCCGAGATCGGCGTGGCCAGAGCCGCGTTCTTTCCCCAGATTTCCCTCACCGGCTCCGGGGGAGGCGCGTTCGGCCGCAGCACTCTCTTCACTGGCCTGATGAGTTCACAGAGTGGAATCTGGTCCTACGGTGCGCAAGTCTCTCAACCTATTTTCACGGGCGGCGCCCTGCGCGGAAATCTACGACTGGCTGAGTCGCAAGATCGCCAGGAACTGATTGCTTATAAGCAAGCCATCCAGTTGGCGTTCCGCGATGTTTCCGATGGTCTGATCGGTTATCAGAAATTGCACGAAGTGCGAGTGGCGCAGGAGACAACCGTCAAGGACCTGCAGGATTCAGTCAGCACCTCTCTCGTGCGCTATCGCGGAGGCATCACCACTTATCTCGAAGTCCTCGATGGACAGCGATCGCTCTTTACCGCTGAGCTTGCTCTCGCCCAGGCCCGCGGCAACGAGTACCAAAGCCTGGTGCAACTTTACAAGGCACTCGGCGGAGGCTGGCAATAGGCATTCCAGGAGCTAAGGCGAATTCACAATTGAACTTTAAATCGAAAGGAGATGCATCATGATTTTGGGGATGAGCACCGCGACTTACACCTTCCTGCATGTGCTGATTAGCCTGGCCGGAATCGGCTCAGGTTTTATTGTCATGTTCGGGTTTTTGACGGGGAAGCGCCTCGACAACTGGACCGCGGTCTTTCTGACGACCACGGCTTTGACCAGTATTACCGGTTTTGGTTTCCCATTCGATCATCTGCTGCCGTCTCATATTCTCGGGATCCTTTCCCTCGTGATATTGGCCGCCACGATCCCGGCGCGCTACGTGTTTCATCTTGCCAGCGCATGGCGTCGGATCTATGTGATCGGCGCCGCCATAGCGCTGTACCTCAACGTCTTCGTAGCAGTGGTGCAGGCGTTCATGAAGGTGCCAGCCCTCAAAGCACTGGCTCCGACGCAAAAAGAGCCGCCCTTCCTGATCGCGCAGCTTATTGTGATGGCGATTTTTATCGTGCTTACCATCCTCGCGGCGAAGAAGTTCCGCATCGAGTCGGCGCAAGCAGCCTAGTCTGGACAAATTGTTTTGTCACCAACCCACAGAAAGAACAATCACAACTTATAAGGAGAACGTTCATGCCTACGATTACGACAAAAGACGGTACGCAGATTTATTACAAGGACTGGGGAACGGGCCAGCCTATGGTGTTCAGTCACGGGTGGCCGCTCACCGCGGACGACTGGGATGGACAGATGTTGTTCTTCGGCCAGCATGGTTATCGGGTGATCGCGCACGACCGGCGAGGGCACGGCCGTTCTACCCAGACCTGGGATGGCAACGATATGAACACCTACGCCGACGATCTTGCGGCCCTCACTGAAAAGCTTGAGCTCAAGAACGCAATCCACGTGGGTCACTCCACCGGTGGCGGCGAAGTGGCACGTTATATCGGCCGTCATGGTTCAAAGCGTGTGGCGATGGCCGTGCTGATCAGCGCGGTGCCACCACTGATGCTGAAGACGGACAAGAATCCGGCGGGCGCGCCCATCTCGGTTTTCGATGGGCTGCGAGCCGCGTATGTGGAAAATCGGCCGCAATTTTACAAGGACATCACCCTCCCGTTCTACGGCTACAACCGGCCCGGCGCAAAGATTTCGGAAGGCATCCGGGAGAAGTGGTGGCTCCAAGGGATGATGGGCGGGATGAAGGCGGGCTACGACTGCATCAAGGCTTTCTCCGAGACGGACTTCACCGAAGATCTGAAGAAGTTCGACGTGCCTACTCTCATTCTTCATGGCGACGATGACCAGATCGTGCCGATCGCCGCGGCGGGTCCGATGTCCGCGAAGATCGTGAAGAGCTCCACGCTGAAAGTGTATCCGGGATTCCCGCACGGAATGCCCACAACCAACGCGGACCAGATCAATGCCGACCTGCTCGCGTTCGTCGAGAGTAGAAAGCTAGCAGCGGCATAATCGAACGGCGGCGCGGCCTTGTTGTTGCCGCGCCATTCCAGAAACTTCGGTGGCGGCGGGCACGAACTCTCGATAGCATTCAGGCTGCAGTGCTCGCCGACCACTCGCAATTCTTCTTCAAGGCCAGTGCGTCATCGGAATCAAGAGTTTTCGGGAACCTTGTTTTCTACGAGGCCCGTTGGCCCGATCCCCGAGTGAGCGGGTCGACGTGTCTCGAAGAGCAGATGTGAAGCCCCACTGATGGACGGGAGCCGATTCGAAAGAAGAAAATATCCGGGTGCGCGTTACGAGCATCTACTGCTAGAGAGGAGGAACGGATATGGCGAAGAAGAAATCAGCAAGTCAGCAGGAACAGTCCGCCAAGAAAGCGGGCGAATTCCTGATGGGAAATGATCTGCGCGTAACGCGGCTGGGATTTGGTGCAATGCGGATTACCGGACCCGGAATCTGGGGTGAGCCCGCCGATCGGGCCGAGGCTATCCAGGTGCTACGCCGCGCCGTCGAATTAGGAATCAACTTTATCGACACTGCGGACTCTTACGGCCCCTACGTAAGTGAAGAAATCATCGCCGAGGCCCTGCATCCGTATCCGGCGAACCTCGTGATCGCCACCAAAGGTGGTTTCGATCGGCCGGGCCCCGACCTATGGGTTGAAAACGGAAGGCCGGAGCACCTCAGATCCGCCTGCGAAGGTAGCCTGCGTCGCTTGCGTCTCGACCGGATTGATCTTTATCAACTGCATCGCATCGATCCAAAGGTTCCGGCTGAAGATCAACTGGGTACTCTTAAGCATCTGCAGGCGCAAGGAAAGATCAAACACATCGGTTTATCGGAAGTGAGCGTGCGGCAAATCGAACACGCACGAACTATCGTTCCGATTGTCAGCGTCCAGAATCGTTACAGCATTGCCGACCGCGGATCGGAAGATGTTCTGGAATATTGCGAAAAAGAGAAGATGGGTTTCATTCCATGGTTCCCATTGGCCGCCGGAAAAGTATCCGGCGCCGACGGTCCAGTTAGTCGCGTGGCTGAGCGATGGAAAGCTACGCCATCCCAGGTAGCTCTGGCATGGCTACTTTCACGATCGCCAGTGATGCTTCCGATCCCGGGAACTTCCAAGGTTGCACATCTTGAAGAAAACCTCGCGGCAGCCGGTTTGAAGATCGACCAAAACCAAATGCAGGAACTGCGTCTTACAGCCTAGGATCGAGAAGGCTGGCATGTTCCTGCCATTAGACGATAAAAATCGAATTGTTTCCCAGTGATGGAGCGCCGGCCCTCGGGATCAAAAACTCAGCTTCAAGGAGAATTCGAGCACACGCGGAGAACCGAGCGCAAAGACGCCGGAGCCGAGTCCCAGGCGGTTGCTGCTTGGCTGCTCGCCTGAAGTGCCATTCACCGATCCGGGTGTCCCGCTTAAGACGCCGCTGAGCGGATTCCCCGGTCCGTCAAAGTTCGAGAAGTTCATCACGTTGAAGAATGAAACTCCCGGCTCTAGTTGAAAGTGCTCCTTGTATTTATAGATCCAGCTGAAATTAACATCGAATGCCCGCAACCAGCCCATCCCGGCTTCGTTGTTGGGCGCGGTCGGTACAACCTGCTGCACTCCTTGCAGAGACGTCAACTGTCCCTGAGTGAAGAGTCCGCTGGTGATCAGCATCTCTCCGGCAGGAGTCGGCTGACCGGCAAAGTTGTGGTTGTAGTCGTTGATCACGCTGTTGATGTTATTGCTGCTGTAGCCGTTGTTATTGTTGGTGACGTTGTTGCTGTCGTTGTTGGTGACGCCGTGTCCAAACGAGCCAATATTGGTGCCGGGAAGCACATCGCCTAAGCCACCGTTCGAGGCAAAGCTGCCGTCGCCAGTGCCGTCGCCAGTAACGTCGGTTACGAAGATGCCGCCCGCGTTTCCGGTTGGGTTCAGAGTGAGTGTCACCGGAAGCGGACTGTAAAAATGGCCAATCATGCCCAGGCGAAAGTGCAGGGGCAGATCCACGGTGCCGCCGAAAGAAATCTGGTGCTTGCGGTCGAGCCCATTCGGGCCGAGATAGTGCTGCGGGTTGTTGAAGTCCGTGGCGATATTGATGAAGTCATTGTCGGTCGCCGCCGCGATGTAGCGCTCCAGTTGATAGGAAACTTGCAAGTCAAAGTTTCTCACCCCGCTGAACGGATGATCCAAGTGCTGTTTCAACGACAGCTGCAGGGCAGTATTCTTCGCATAGCCAATGGGGAAGAGCATCTGGTTGGCGCCCAGATTCTGATTAATGCCGGGGAAGGCGGCAGTAGGGCAGGGGCCTCCGCCGCAGAGCGAGTAACCGGAATCAAGTCCGTTGGCGGCGTAGCTGCCAATCGTGGCCCCTGCAGTGATGGCGCAGTTAATAGAGCCCAGATCAAATCCCGCCCCGCAACCGAACTGTTGGTTGGTCGCCACAATTGCAGCTCGCGCATTCGTCAGATTGAAGAAGCGGGCATCGCCCACATGGTTTGTATCAATCGCGAGCAGCGTGTGCGTTTCGATGTTACGCAGGTAGTCAGCGGTAAGAACCATCCCTGGCCGTATCTCGTGCTGAATGCCGGCGTTGATTTGCAGGGAGCGAGGGCTGACGTAGTCGGGAGCCAGCAATGTCGTACCTGTGGCGTCCAGCCCGTCTGCCAAGGCGGTTCCGATATATGACGGATTGGGAGCCTTCGTTCCCACCGAGGCTGTGGCTGCCTGATATTGAGCTTGCAGCGCGGCAATTGCCGGGGCTGCTTGCCCGATCGGCTGCCCGCAAAACGAAAGATCGGGTACTGTCCCGTTCGGTAATGTAAAGCTTGAGTTGGGTAATCCGTTCGTGCACACCGTCGGATTGGCGAGGAACAGGCCCGTTTGCAGCCGGGCAGGCCGGTCGAATTCGATGTTATTCCAGATCGAATTCTCGTAGAAAAGGCCGGCACCGGCACGGAATACAGTCTTGCCTCGGCCGGAAGGATCCCAAGCCAGACCAATCTGCGGCGCAAAGTTGAGGTTGGGCTGATGCACCCGACTGCCCAGGCCTGAATAATACTGATTGTCGAACTGATTTAAAGCTGAGATCGGTCCGAGATCGCTGTCGGTGCGCCCCGAATCACGCACGTAGCGCAAGCCGTAAGTGAGAGTGAAGTTCGGTTTCAATTTCCAGGCGTCCCCGACATAAAACGAAATTCGATTGTCGGGACCGCTGCCGCCGGCGGGAAATCCAAAGGCTGGTATCTCCGAGTCATAGCCCTGCCCGTTGCCCAATGCCACCGTGTTTGCGGGGTAGTTCACCGGATTGGCTGCTCCACCAGGTAGCGCCAGGCATGCAGCACCACAATCAGAAATTCCAGCGCCTACCGCCGGCGCGAGTTTCAGGAAACTCGCAAAGCCTCCTCCGAAAATGTGATTAAATCCTCCGCCATAACGGATGATGTGTGCACCCAGCGCTCTACTGCCGTCATACTTGATCTGGTGGTCGGACTGGTAGGTCTGCTGCGGCGCCAGAAAACTGGGACCGGAGCAGAAAAAATCCGCGCCTGAAGTAAGACAATCCGGATCGCTGCCAATCGCTAACTCAATTCCCGGAAGCGGGTTGAAGATATTGCTTCCCCCAGTTGCGTCCACAATTCCGTTACGGAATTTGGTGTAGCCGAAACGAATGCTGTGCGTGTAGTTCCCGGTGTTGAAGTCCAATCCGATGGCATGGACTGGCGTGTGATTCACGTTACCAAAAGGCTGGAAGCTATTGGGGATGATGGCCAGCACGCTGTGATTTTGATCGTAAGAGAAACGATAGAAAAACTTATAGTTGTTGTTGATCTGCCAGTCGACGCGTCCAATGCCTTCCACCTCGCGGAAGGGCGAACTATAGCTGCCGATGAGCGCAGAGAATGGACCGCCCGGCAGGACCGGATTGAGCAGGTCTTGTTTCGTCCGCTCGGCGTCCAGAAAGAAAAACAGTTTGTCCTTTATGATAGGTCCGCCAAAGTTCCCGCCGTACTGATTGCGCTGAAAGGGATTATCGGTGCCGCCGGGTAGATTGGCGTCGAGAGTCTGATCGCGGAAGGCGTAGTATCCCTCGCCGTGGTACTTATTCGTGCCCGATTTGGTGGTTACGTTCACCGAGCCGGAAGAAGTGAGTTCAGTGGAGAGATCGAGCGAGGATTGCTGAATTTGAAATTCCTGAATCCCGCTAGCCGGAACGTTTTGCGTGGTGGTGCCTACCGTTTCATCGCTGATATCGAGTCCGTCCACCTCAATACGGGCGGTGCGTCCAAACCGACCACCGAATGAAATGGAAGAAAATCCGTTCTTGGTGGGATCAAAATTTCCCCCGTCCTGGATCTGCACTCCCGGCTCCAATTGCGCCAGGTCCAGAAAGTTCCGTCCGTTGATGGGCAAATTCTCGATCTGCTCTGCTGTCAGCACTCCTTGCACGGTGGCCTGCTGCGTGTTCACCGCAACCTGCGCGCCCTGCACCACGACCACCTGCGTCTCTTGTCCGACTTGCAATTTGACGTTCCCCGAAGCAGTCACACCCACCTGCACCGTCACGGCGATCTCCGAGGTCTTGAATCCTTGAGCTTCCACTCGCAATGTGTACTCGCCCGGAGTCAACGCGCCCGAAGTGTAGGCCCCCGCAGAAGTGGATTTGGTGATAATCACACGCCCCGTCGCCTTATTGCTGATTGCTATCTTCGCGCCACTCACTACGGCGCCGGAGGGATCGGTGACTAAACCTTGGATGCTGCCGGTTGAAATTGTCGTTTGAGCCAGCAACGTCAGAGAACACAGCGCCACACAGAACAGGAAAACAGACGCAAGGCAAATCCGCAGCATGCGGCGGAGCAAGGGTCTGACCGACAACATGGACACCATCCTTTTGGTTTGTGTACTGACGATTTCTGCTAAGCCAAGCTTTTGACTTCGGGCTTGAAAGTGGTAACCAATTGTAAACTGACTTTCGCCTGCCTGTAGGTTGAATCGATTTCATCGAGCGTGTCAACTTGGGCCATGCCGGATCGAAGCTGTCTCGGATTGGAAGCTCGTAACAGCTTCATCTCACCTCTGATTCGGTCCGCGGGCAAATCGTTGTACGAACCGGGGACGCAGCGATGGGAAGCTCACCGGAAGAGCTACATCAGACACCGAGAGCGCGGGTCGACCGCACTCCAGCACCTTCGACGGAGAGACTCAAAGGGCGCCGTTGTGCGTCCAATAGCAAATCTGAAAGTCAGCGAGTGGAACGCTCGAACCGAGAAGGGATTTCCAAATGTCACTGATAAACCGCTCGTTCCGCGGACACTGCGAAGGGATTGCTGAGCGACCCGACACATAGGTGACAGATCGTACCGGACACATAGGTTACACTTTTTCCCCTTTCGGGGAGGAAGTGATGCCGTGGAAGGAGTGTTCGGTAATGGATGAGAGACTGCAGTTTGT
>Ga0182015_10001688_pt1 | contig 28578 bp, 24 predicted proteins | sample 712P3MmetaG_FD_120478 | JGI IMG/M metagenome (GOLD analysis project Ga0182015, IMG submission 120478) | Permafrost microbial communities from Stordalen Mire, Sweden - 712P3M metaG | ecosystem: Environmental > Terrestrial > Soil > Wetlands > Permafrost | place: Sweden: Stordalen | collected... | reverse complement strand
GGCGCAACTGGTGACACTCTGGCCGCTGGCACTGCCGGTTTCACAGCAGGCTGCGGTGTGGGCAAAGTCGAAGCTGCTTTTACCGATGGCGCACTGGCGGGCCGAGCTGCGGTGCTTTGAGTGGGAGCTTTCTGTGCCGCCTGGCCTGGTTTTGCGGCTGCGGCTGCTTTCGTCGCACTTTCTTTGCACTTCTCCAGATCGTTTACCAATTCTTGTCCCGACTGATATCGCTCTTCCGGAGCCTTGGCCAGCGCTTTCATGATTACCTGACTCAGAGCGGGATGGAGTTTGCGGTTGATCTGATCCGGAGACGTTGGCGTAGTGTCCGAGATAGACTGCCGCACCTGGTCCGCATCTTCTCCATCGAAAGCTTTTCGCTCGGTAACCATTTCGTAAAAAATTGCGCCCAGGCTGAACATGTTCGAAGCCGCACTGACCGGATCTCCGTGCAACTGCTCGGGCGACATATAGTGCAGAACTGCCGGTGGTTTCCCCGAGGCCTGCGCGGCGAATGCGCTCATGGTGGAAACACCAAATCCCAGAATCTTTACCGTGCCGTCCCACGACACCATAATTTTGGCTGGCTCAAGCGTATAGTGCGCCAGATTATTCGAGTGCGCGTGATCCAGACCCTGGCAGGTTTGCCGGGCAATGTCCTGCAGATCCCAAATGGAAAATCCCTCTTTGCGAGCCAGCATGGTAGCTACGCTGTTGCCCTGCACATATTCTGACGAGGCGCAAAAGAATCCGTCTACTTCCTCACTGGCGTACAGTAGGGCGATGTTTTGGCTATTCAGGACCTTGCTGGCGGCCGATTCTTCCCCAAGGTTCTTCACCAGAGTGGAAGCCAGTTCGCCCAGCGGGGCCAGCTTGATAACCTTTAGCGCCACGGTTTGGGACGAGGCGGGATCAGTTGCTTTGTAAACGGAAGTTGAATCTGAATGCGCGATTTCGCTGATTATTTCGAAGCGCCCGATTTTATTCGCCATTATCTTCGCAGCCTCATGAAGACAAATCGCTATTGCCCCTCGGTGGGGAAGACCTCGGGCACAGCTTTTGCAGCACAGGAACGTGATCAGGATAGTCCGGGTATCGGGTGAAAGTGGAGTTACGAAAGTGCTCGTAAAGTAGATTTGCGGGGCGATTGGATAAACTTTAGTACCGTGATTGGAGCTATCAAGCAAGCTGGGCGGAATGACATTTGTCACTCTAAGCCGGTGACGATCTCGACTGCTGCCGTGACTCGAATCGGGCGATCCTATATACGGCGATGCAAAAGTTGTCCCGGTCTGCATCCATCGGCTATGCTTGACGGTATCTTGTGGGGCTCCTGTTAGGCAGAAAGATTTTTCTCCCGGAGTTCGATCATGACTCTGACCCGTTTTGTCAGTAAGAACGCGTTTCGCAACAAGCGCCGCAGCATCTTGACCATCTTGAGCATTGGCGGCTCGCTGCTGCTGCTCACATTCCTGATCACCATCTGGCGCAGCTTTTATGACAGTAAGCCCACCGAGGAATCGGCGCAGCGCCTGATCGTCCGCCATAAGGTGTCGCTTATCTTTAATTTGCCCAGCTATTACCGGCAGAAGATTCACGCCATCCCCCACGTCAAGGAGGTAGTGAATCAACAATGGTTTGGCGGGCAATACATGGACGACAAGCCAGAACATTACTTCGCCCAGTTCGGGACCGATCCGCAGGAATTGCTGAAGGTGTACCCGGAGTTCAAACTGCCCGCTGACCAACTCGAAGCCTGGCAGCATGATCGGGCGGGTGCCATTGTGGATGTGGGTCTGGCGAACAAGTTTCACTGGAAAGTCGGCGACCGCTTGAACATTACGGGGAAGATTTTCCCCGTCAACCTGGAGTTAACCATCCGCGGAATCTTCACGCCGCCCGATCCGACGCAGTCGATTTACTTCAACAAAGACTACATTGACGAAGGCTTTCCCAAACTCAAAGGCTGGGAAGGATTCTTCGGAGTTCTGGCCGATTCGCCCGATTCTGTTCCCGGCGTCGCTGAAGCCATTGACGAGGAATTCCGCAATGCCGACCGTCCCACGAAGACCGAGAGCGAACACGCTTTTCAGTTGGGCTTCATTGGAATGTTAGGCAACATCAAGGCCTTCATCATGAGCATTTGTCTGGCGGTGGTATTTACCATATTGCTGGTGTCGGCGAACACCATGGCGATGTCGATTCGCGAACGCACGCGTGAAGTCGCAGTGCTGAAGACGCTGGGATTCACTCGCAACAGCATTTTGGCATTGTTCATAGGCGAAGCAGTCTCGCTGGCGCTGGTCGGAGGTTTTATTGGCTCGATGCTGTGTTACTTCATCGTGACGGGAATGGCGGCACAGGGCGGCTATTTTACTGGCATGAAAGTCACGCCACTGACCATAGTGGTCGCGCTGCTCATTGCGGCGGTGGTGGGATTCGCCAGTTCCTTTATACCGTCCTATCACGCGGCGAAGGTCAACATAGTGGATGGTCTGCGTCACATCGGATGAAATCCTCTGAGCACCTTTGTGTCCTTTGTGTTGATGAAGTTCAAGTGCTAGAACCACAAAGGATACGGAGGTACACAAAAGGAAAAAGGACCTGAAGGGCGAAATAGAAATGGCAATCCCACTGAGCTATAACGTACGCAATCTGCGGTTGCGCAAGAGTCTCACGGTCATGACCGCCCTGGGAATCGCGCTAACCGTAGCCACAGCGGTTTTCATTATGGCTCTGCTGGCTGGACTTGGCCGCGCTTTTGCGACAACTGGCGATCCTCTGAATGTACTGATGCTGCGCAAAGGTTCTGACTCGGAACTTGCGGCGGGCGGCGTGTCGCGTGATGCGATGCAAGTATTGAAAGATCTGCCCGGGGTCGCCAAAAACAGCAAAGGAGAGGCTTTGGTTTCGGGCGAAGACATTCTCGTAGTGGTGCTGCCGCGCAAAGGCGGGACGGGTGAAACCAATGTCACAACTCGCTTCCTGACTCCGCTGGGAATCGAAATGCGGCCCAAGATTCACCTTGCTGCCGGACGCTGGTTTGTCCCGGGGCAGCGCGAGGTAGTAGTAAGCAGCTCGATCAACAGGCGATTTGAGCACGCGAACATTGGCGATACTGTGCGCATCGGAAAAGGCGATTGGCCAATCGTGGGCATCTTTGACGGCAGCGGTACGGCGCATGATTCCGAAATATGGGGCGACATCAATCAACTGGTCACTGATTTCGAGCGCACTGTGTATTCGTCGGTGCTGGTGCGTGCGACTGATCCGGTTGCGGCGCTCGCGCTGAAAAATCGCGCCAACGACGACCAGCGTCTCGAACTCAATGGCCTTTTAGAACCCGATTACTATGCCTCGCAAACTAAGTCAGGAGCGCCGATTAAAATCGTAGGCTGGATCGTCGCTTTCATCATGGCAGTTGGCTCGTGCTTCGCCGCCGCCAACACCATGTATGCCGCGGTGGCATATCGCGGGCGTGAGATTGCTACTCTGCGCGTGATCGGATTTTCTCGGCCCAGCATTCTGACTTCGTTCATGCTGGAGTCGCTGCTGTTGTCCCTATTGGGCGCTGCGCTCGGCATTCTGCTGATGTTACCGTTCAACGGCATGACTACGGGAACGCAAAATCAGGTGACATTCAGCGAGGTGGTGTTCAGCCTGCAGATGACGCCGGTCGTGGTGGCCAGTGCAATTGGTTTTGCTTTGATCATGGGAGTCCTTGGCGGTTTTGCTCCTGCCTGGCATGCGGCGCGGCGAGACATACTGAGCGCCCTGCGGGATTAGAACGAGTGGGAACTGAGACAGCTTAGGCGGCGTACATCTTTGAGAGCCATGGCAATTGACGCAAAACACGAAGACCTGCAAAGCCTGCGAATTGATCGCACAGCGCGCGCCGGAGGCGATGGCGAACCTCCAGTCTGGGCGCGGCGCTACATCCTGATTGGAATCGGTGTGCTGGTTGTGCTGGGCGTGGTTGCGCTCGCCTACCGCCTGTTCTCCCACGACGCTCCTGAGGTGGACGTAGTTCGCGCCTCGGCACAAAGTAGCGATATCGGCGGCGTGGTTCTTTCCGCCAGCGGCTACATCGTGGCTCATCATAAGATCAACTTGAATTCCAAGGTGACTGGCCGCGTGAAGTGGATCGGCGTGGAAAAGGGTGACAAAGTCAGAGAAGGCCAAGTTCTGGTGCGCCTCGAAGATGATGAATTCCGCGCCCAGTACGAACAGGCCAAAGGCGCTGCGGAAAACGCCCTCGCTTACCTCGAGGAACTGCAAAATGGATCGCGTCCCGAGGAAATTCAGCAGGCACAGCACAATCTCGATGAAGCCCGAGCCACGCTGGCGGATGATCAACTCACTCTCGACCGCACGAAAGATTTGTGGAGTCAAGGCGTGGTTTCGAAACAAGCCCTCGACGACGCCACAGGCAAGTTCGGAGCCGACCAGCAACGTGTCAACTCCCTGGACAAGGCGTTCCAGTTAGCAAAGCTGGGTCCTCGCAAAGAAGAGATTGCCCGCGCCCGCGGCGCACTCGACCAGGCTCAGGGACAGGCTGACTACGCCAAGTCCCTGCTCGATGCCACCGTGATCCGCGCCCCCGTCACCGGAACCATCCTCGAGCGTGCCGCCGAAAAAGGCGAACTGGTGACCTCGGGATTTGCCAGCACTGCCGAAGGCGGTCCCCAGGGTCTGGTCGTTTCGCTGGCCGATCTGAACGATCTTCAAGTGGAACTCGACATCGCACAGGACGATTTCGCCAGGCTTGGTCCCAGGCAAAAGGGCATAGTCACCGTCGACGCCTATCCTGACCTGAAGTGGGACGGAAGGATCGCTGAAATCTCTCCTGAAGCCAATCGGGCCAAAGCGACGGTGCAGGTCAAAGTGCAGATTCTCAATCCAGACGCCCATTTGCGCCCGGACATGAACGCCACGGTAAAATTTCTGGCTGACGAAAGCAAGCAAACGAGCACACATCCGCAGGGCGTTTTCGTGCCCACTTCCGCTATTCATGATCGTGACGGCAGGAAGTTCGTCTTCCTCGCATTCGACGGCAAGGCATTGTCACGGGAAGTAAAAATCCAGGCGCAACGCAGCGGCGGGGTGTTGGTGCAAGGCCTCAACGGCGGTGAAGATGTTATTACTTCATCGCCACAAGAGTTGAAAGACGGAGAAAAAATCAAGATCAAAGGACAGTCATGAGCGCAGCTACGATTCCGCATACCGCAGTTCAGGCCAAAGTGGTTCAAGCCCGCAACGTCAGCAAGATCTTCAAGCGTGATGCTTTCGAGGTCAAAGCACTCGACGATGTTTCCATCGAAATCGGAGGCGGCGAGTTTCTCGCCCTTATGGGGCCGTCCGGCTCGGGCAAAACAACTTTGCTGAATATGATCGCGGCCATCGATCGGCCGACCGCGGGAGAGTTGCTGGTGTTGGGCGAAAACGTATTCCGCTTCAGCGATTCTCAGTCGGCCCACTGGCGCAACGTGCACATTGGATACGTTTTTCAGACCTTCAATCTGATTCCCGTGCTCACGGCGTTTGAGAATGTCGAACTGCCGTTACTGCTGACTAAACTCAATGCCCAGCAGCGCCGCGATCACGTGATGACGGCGCTGAAACTCGTTGGGTTGGAGGAGCGGGTGAACCATCTGCCTAAACAGCTCTCAGGTGGACAAGAGCAAAGAGTGGCAATTGCCCGGGCAATTGTCAGCGATCCGACATTGTTACTCGCTGACGAACCTACCGGCGATCTCGACAGCCACTCGGCCACGGAAGTGCTGGAAATTCTGAAGCGTCTAAACGAGGATTTTCACAAAACGGTTGTGATGGTGACGCACGATCCGCACGCCGCCTCGTATGCTCACGTTACACGGCAGCTGGAGAAAGGAATGCTCCTGCCGGCGTAAACGGCAGCGTTCGGCTTAGTTGTCATTCCAAAGTTGGTCGTCATCCCGCGCAGAGCGAGGGATCTAGGTTGTCGCGTAGGCGGCGGCGAAAGCAGTGGTTGCGTGCTCAGAGTGGCGGCGCCGCTTTTACTTCGATCCTCGCCCTGAAGAACTGGGCATATCACTTCATTTCTTTCTCGCCTCGAACTCCACCACCCCATTGCCCGGGGGAGTCGAACTCACCCAAGGCACCGAGACTTGCTTCTCTGGGTAATCCGCACCGGGGCCGAGATAGGTGAAACTGGAAAGGACGAACGGAACTCCTTGGGATTGCAGGACAGAGTTCCGATCCGTCACCTGCACGTGCAAATGCGCGCCGGTCGTATTGCCGCTGTTTCCGAGGAGCGCAAGGGTGTCTCCGCGATGAACATAGTCGTGCAGCCGGACCTTTATGCTTCCATTTTGCAAGTGCGCATACGTAACAAAGCGATTGGGTGCGATCTGAAGGATGACGTGGTTTCCCGCAATATTGTCGAGAGTGACCGGCGGTAAAGCTTGCGGCGAGTTGTCCGGTATTCCGTCCACCACTTCGCTGATCTCCCCATCCGCCACGGCCAACACCGGTTCGCCGTAGCCCCACCAGTTTTCATTTCGCGTAGCACCGTCGTGACGTGAATCGCCGTTTGGGCCGACTTTGACCCAGTCAACAGCGAACCTTTCGGAAGAATAGATGTAGCCGTCAACCGCTGTGATCGAGCGGCGGTGGTTGGAATTGTTCGCCGGTCCATCTCCCGCCAGCCAGATGCCCCCATTAAACGGTGGACTCAGATTCGGAACTGAATCCTGGCTTACGGGCACTTGGAAATTCTCGAGCGTTGTATCCGCCGTGCTGCCTGTGCCTGGCGAGAAAACCATCCGGTGCCTCAGGCTGACAGGCATCGGGAGATTCGGCGACAACTCGACCCACATAAAGACAACGTTGCGTCCTCCTGGCTCAATAACTCGCGTGTCCTTTGACCCGTTTCCGGAGTTGCTGGGCGTCACCGCCGCCCCGACTTTTGTCATTGCTGCAGATAAACTTTCATCCGCTAGAGTGCTAAGCGGTCCGCTGCCTTCCTCATTCGCAAAGATTTCGGCGCGCTTCAGCGTCAATGGCACGGTGTCAAAATTCGTGACATGAAGCTCATAGACTAGGACCTTCTGTTTATCGATTGTGACCGGTATGGGTGGGAACGGGCACACTACTTCGATGCGAGGTCCTCGCTCACGGGCGAACCCCGCACTCAGGAATCCAACTGCAAGCAGGAAACCAACAGCGCCGCGGACCACAGCGCCGCATGAAAAATGCATCAATTCGCACCTTGTGACTTGATCTAAGTTTCTACAGTTGCGAGACAGGTGCGCTAACCTGACCACGTTCTTCCGCGGCCATCGGATCCGATACCCATTGCCACGCCCGCCGTCCGTTGTCGCGAACCATACTTGATGCTTCACCGTACTCCACCAACCGGTTAAGCACCGTGGTCACGGAAGCCATGGGATCTTTGTGGCGAAGCAAAACGGCTGGTAGACGCCGCTGAATCTGTTCGCAAACCTCGCGCACTGCGAGAGGGCGTCCGGCTTCCATCAAAGCCATACGGCAGGCTTTGGTAAAACCAGGTTGGCGCCCTCCGGTTTTCCGATCAACCAGTTCCAATAGGTCTTCACCTAGAATGTCATCGCCAAATAAATTGGCCAAGCCTGAAATGGTCTGTTTCAATGTACCAATGCGTTTCATGATTTCAGCGCGCTGATGCATCAGATGCCGCAGCTCTTCATGGGCGGTTTTGACCACTTCCTGAACATGCGGATCCCCATTGCGGGTTATCGTCTCGACGCCAGTTCCGTTGCTGCCACTTACTTCGTACTGCATTCCTCACCCTCCAAACTTAGTGGCTGAGCATTGCCAGCCGCTTGCAGCTACATATACGCAAATATCTGCTGTCCTGTTCCATATGAACCAAATCTCGCGCCTAGGGTTGCACATCGTTTCTTTGCAGGAATCAAGTTCGCCTAACTGGCACCAAAATGGATCACGTATTTAGACGATTCGACTCACGAAAGGTGAGGTATTTACAAGAATGTTACAAATAGAAAGGAGCGGCCAGTCCGCTTTTAGGTAAGAATAAACTGTGGACGGGGCCTTCGATCTAACCGCTTTTCACGTGTTCTTTCTTGACAAAACCCGCATACCTGTTAGAGTGCGGGCAATCGCTTCATATAAGAACACTAAAGAGGGAACGTATGAAGAATGTTTACGAGGTTCTGCGGCAGAAGGAGCTGGAGTTGGCACGGTTGGAGAAAGAAGTCGAGGCTCTCCGGGTGGCCGCTCCCTTATTGTCGGATGACAAGGACTCTGGCGTGGAAGCCAGCAGCAATAAACCTACGTTAGCCACTACGCCTAATCCGCAGCAACCCATTCGCATTCCGCAAGCAGCGGTCAACGCCAGTCCGCAAACAGCGCGAGCGGCGGGTTGGGAAGACACAGCCAAACGCTGGCCGTAACCGATTACAAATAAAGGGTTATCCAACGCCGCCGAGAATTTCATGGCGTCAGAGAATCCTTCCCCGATAGGTGGTTGTTGCGATTTCTCTGCATGTACTTCTTGCATACACGGAAGTTCATGGCGGGTTAACTGGCACCGAAACGGATGCTATACTCCCCCTAAATACCTCTGGCCGAGCGTTTTTCCCATTATGAAGTGGGCCTTCACCCCGAGGCGGCGCTGGAGTGATGTCATGAACGTCGAGGATGCGCGATGAGCGCATCAGCTACTCAGTCGCCCCTAATAGCTGTGAACAGCCGTCGCTTTCCCCGTTTCCGCTTATCCATTCCAGCCGATGTCACAATCTTGCGCTCGGGAGTTCCTTATTCAATCCCAGGGCGCACGCTCACCTTGGGCGAACGTGGCCTGGGAGTCGTGCTCGCTGGAGAAGTACATCCCGGCGACTCGGTGAATCTGGTTTTCAATTTGCCTGACTTTGGTGGCCGATTGCAGTTGCAAGCCGTAGTTAGGTATCAGGCTCTTCTGAAATGCGGTCTTGAGTTTCAAAGTCTCACGCCCCAACAACAAAGGCTGATCGAACATTGGACGCGAACCAAGTCGGTTACAAATCCCAATCCCGCTTTGCCTGTTGAAGGTTCTCAGCCTGCGGCTGCGCCCGCGGGCGCCGTCCCCGCGAAGTCCGGCCATCGCCAACGCCGCCCCGTTGTAGTGCGGCGTTCCGCTAATGTAATCCTCGCAGGATTGCTGGTATTCGGCGGATTATACTGGTGGCATTGGCACCGGACTTGGGATGAATTGGAATCGCGGATACCAGCTTCCAAGTCGCTGGTGCAACAACCACCCGTATATGTGCCTGCGGCGGTGATGCAAGGACTTCTGATTCATAAAGTAGACGCTATCTACCCCGAAGATGCTCGAAAGGCGAACATAAAAGGAGTGGTAACGCTCAACATCGCCATTGGAACGGACGGTAATGTGCTCGAGGTTCGTCCCATCAGCGGACCCGATGAACTCACGTCTGCGGCCGTGGATGCGGTGAAATGGTGGCGCTTCAAGCCCTACCTGGTAAACGGCCAGCCTGCAGGAGTAAAGACAACCCTCGCCGTGGATTTTCGAGGAAATTGACAACTTCTGGTAGCGGTTATTTAGACATCGTGCGGTGTTTGCGAAAAGCGTGCAAAATCATGGCGCTGCTGATGGCGAAAGTTCCCACTGCCCCTAGCGCCATCAGTTCAGCTGTTTGCCAACTCAAACCCAGTAAATCAGAGAACAGCGCAATCAAAGCGAACAATACTCCTACGAGGTTCAGCCAGACCGGAGCGTGGATGGGATCGCTGTGTTCCCGGTTGTAGTAGCGGAGTTGCAAGAGCACTGCCGCCAGCCCAATCGCAGCTACCACCACAACCGCCAGGGGGCTGAAGAATGCGCTGCGCTTGGTATAAATCACAACTAATCCGAGCCCGCCACAAAGCAAAGCAGAGGCAATTACGGTCCAGCGGCGAGAATTGGGTTCGTTCTCAGGCACGAGGAGTGCTTTCCTGGCATTTATACAGGGCTTTGTCGGCAGTTTCAAACTGTGTGTAAATCAACTGGAAACTTCTTCTTTGGGGGCTAGTGACTTCTATAGGCTGCCGCGAGCGCCTCACCCTTACGATCGGTGGACTCCGGTGCAGGCCAGATCGGAAGATTGTCGATAACGGCGAAAAGTTCTTTGACCGATAGCGGCTTGGCCACATAGGCATCCATGCCCGCTAGCAGACATTGTTCTTTGTCGCCGCGTGAAACCTTCAAAAATAGATCGCCGTTTCGCTAGAGGAATACCCACGCCCGTGTCCGCTACTGAGAAATGAAGGATGACATCTTCTCCAGTAAGCTCTTCCCGCTCGACTCGAAGTATCACTTCACCCTGCGCCGTGAACTTCACCGCATTTCCGACCAGGTTGAACACGATCTGCCGCAAACGAGTCGGATCCCCCAGCAGAGCTTCCGGTACCTCGGGAAGAATGTCATACGTCAGCTCCAGGCCCTTCTGGTGGGCACAAATACTGACTGCTCTCACGGCGTCATCCAGATTATGGCGCAAGTTGAATTCGATTCTCTCCATGTCAAGTTTTCCCGCCTCGATCTTGGAGAAGTCCAAGATGTCGTTGATCCACAACAGAAAACTCTAAAGCGGAAAGTTTACTACTGCCCGCCCGCAACCCACTCGGCTTGCCGAGTCCCGCCATGGCTCATCGCGTAAAGCGTAAGTTCAACCCGGCTGGAAATCCCCAGCTTATCGAAAATGTGGAACATGTATTTTTTCACCGTGTGCTCGCTTAACCCGAGTTCGCGAGCTACTTCGCGGTTGCTCCGCCCATCCGCAACCAGAGCCACTACTTGCTCTTCGCGGGGCGTGAGTAGCGTACCTCCACGGGCGTTTACCATGCGCAGTGAAGGCACCTGAGTGACGATCTCCAGCAGAAACTGCAGTTGCTGGCTATTGGCCCACACTTGCCCCTGATGAACGCTCTGTATGCACTTGCACAGCGACCGGAACGGGTAGTCCGCAAAGCAAAACAGACCTTTCACGCCGGAGCGAAAGGCGTTTACTACCGAGTCGCGATTCGATTCACCCAACACCAAAACTTTGGCAATGTCGGGATAAGCCAAATGTAAGCGCCGAACGTTGGCCATATCTTGCCCAGCCAGTTTAGGCTGATCGGCATTCATTAGGATCACATCGACGGGAAATTCCGCGACCGCGTGCAAAATTACATCCATGTCTGCCATGCATGAAATGACCTGAAACTCAGGGCGCCGGCGCAGCGCGCCTACCAATAGCTGGCATTGCATCTGATTGGAGTCAGCGACCAGTACGCCGATTGTGCCCGGGCTGGCAGATTTTGCGGATCCCATGAAACACATCCACATTATAACGATGCTGTTAATCATAAACGGCGCATGGCTGTCATTGCTGTGACAGAAGGACGCCCTGGCGAAATTTATTTTTGTGCAAAACTTCAGGACCAGCGCGCGAGAATTGTCTGTTTCCCGATCCTGCACTCGGGAAATGGATACCAATCGAGTGTTGCGGGAACGTTTGCTGAGAACTGTGTTCCTCTCTCTATAGTCATTGAGTCTCCGGCAAGTCCACTTTTGTAGTGACCACTAAAGTGCTAACGAATCTACTGCACACGCTTACGCACTCTTTCTTTCAACGAGCGCCTGCGTGCGATTCCGGCTCACTTCCGAGCGCAGACCGGGACCTGTCATCGCAGATCGAATGGATACCTTTGTGGACCACACTTCCCATGTCTTGTCAGTTTTTGTAGACAGCGATAAGTTGCAAGAGTTACGAAACTCATAGCTTTCATTAGTGAGTTAAGGCTTGAAAGGAAATGAAAATCAGCGGCAGCCTTGTCTGTTGTCTTCTAGCTCTCATCTGCTGTCACATGCAGCGAGGGATAGCGGTGGCCCAAGTGCAGCAGCCGAACCCGACTGCTCAACAGATTGGGCCACCGGTAACCTCGAAATCCGGTGTTGCGGACGGCGCGTGGAGTCCAGCCCTGACGGGGGTACGCCGTCCGCTCTACCGGCTTTGCAAAAGTGACGTAGTGGCCATTTCGTTCACATTCTCACCAGAATTCGACCAATCGGTGAGCGTACAGCCGGATGGTTATGTTGTCCTGAAAGGCGTGAAACCATTGGTTGCCGAAGGCACAACCGTCCCCGAGCTGCAAGACGCCATTAGCCGGGCCTATGCCGGTTTCTTACATGATCCAGAAGTCACAGTTGCGCTCAAAGACTTCGACAAACCATATTTCATCGTAGGCGGCGAGGTTAACCATCCGGCCAAATACGAATTGCGGTCTGACATCAGGGTCACGGAGGCCGTCGCTATCGCCGGAGGCCTAACCCCGCGAGCCAAACATTCCCAGATCGTGCTCTTTCGACGGGTTTCCGATGATCTAGTTGAGTCCCGGCTGTTGGACGTGAAGGCGATGCTGGAATCAAGAAATTTGGCTGAAGATATCCACCTGCGGCCCGGCGACTTTTTGTTTGTGCCGCAGAATCTGATTTCCAAGATCAAGCAGTACTTGCCTACTTCGAATCTAAGCATGTACGCCAGTCCGACACAGTTCTAGGGGGGAACCGAGCACAAGGGCCGTATTGCCTTAAATCACAGATCATCAGAATCACAAATGACTATCTGGACTTTCATATGCCGGACGAACTTAGACTCATCCCGAGATCGGCCCACGTGCCTGCCCCCACCTTGCGCGACCTGCTGGCAGTCGTTTTCCGGCAACGCCGCTTAGTATTGATGTCCTTTGTTGGAATCTTTCTTGCCGTCGTCCTCTATGGAGTCATCGCGCCACCGTATCAATCGGAAATGAAGGTGTTGGTTCGGCGAGCTCGCGTCGATCCTGTCGTTACTTCCACTCCCAGCCAGGCTGAATTTGAACGCGAAGGCGTTACTGAGGAGGAGTTGAACTCCGAAGTGGAACTTCTGCACGACCAAGAAATCCTGCGGACAGTGGTGCGTCGTTCCGGCCTGATATCTGAAGGGCAATCATGGTTCTGGAGCCTTTTCGGTGATACCGAAGATCGACAGTTGGCGCGGGCGGCGCACAGGATCGATAAGAGACTGACGGTTGAAGCGGTGAAGAAGGCGACGCTGATTGACGTCAGTTATAAATCCTCAGACCCGGTTCAGGCAGCCAATGTTCTCCATTCCCTGGCTACCGCCTACCTCGAGCGCCACGAACAAGTCCATCGTCCTTCGGGTGAGTTCACGTTCTTTGACCAGCAGGTGATGCAATCGCGCGGCGGTTTGGAAGAGGCACAGTTGCAATTAATGAAATTCGGAGCCGATCAAGGCGTAACCTCAGCCGCTCTCGAACGCGATATGGCGCTTCAAACACTGACCCAGGCAGACACCGACGCCCGTCAAACTCAGGTATTAATTGCAGCAACATCAGAGCGTGCGCGAGCACTGGAGAAAAAGTTGGCTTCGCTGCCCGAACGAATCACTACCCAAATTCGCAACTTTGACAATCCTCAGTTAATGGAAAAGATGAAAGGCAGACTGCTCGATTTGCAACTGAGCCGGACCGAGCTCGCCATGAAGTACGAGCCTTCGTATCGTCCGATGCAAGAGATAGACCAGGAAATTGCGGAAACTCAGGCTTCGATCGTTGCGGAGTATCAGGCGCCCATTCGCGAACACACCAGCGACCAGGATCCGGATCATGAATGGGCGCAGGCTGAGTTGCTGAAAACTCAGATCGAACTCAATGCGCTTAATGCCCATGCCGCCGCTGAGGGCACTCTTCTAGATCATTATCGCCGCGCTGCAAGTCAGCTAGGGGACCGAGCGATTGAGCAGGAACAGTTGATGCAAGATCTGAAAGCGGCCGAGGAGAAATATTTGCTGTATCTCAACAAGCGTGAAGAAGCACGAATTGGAGATGCCCTGGATCAAGGCGGCATCTTCAATGTAACGATCGCAGAACGAGCAACCGTCCCGGCTTTGCCCCAACTATCCGCAGTAGGCTTCGGTTTGGTTGGACTGGTGGGTGCAAGCACCCTGAGCGTCACCTTGGCGTTCGTTGCCGATTACCTGAACCCGGGGTTTCGAACTCCGGATGAAATCGTTGCTTATTTGCAGAGTCCAGTGTTGGCGTCTTTGCCCCGCAAGAATGAGTAAAAATGCGAATTCTCTAGATGTATCCAGTTGCGTCTGTTCGAAGAAAGGGCCAATGAGTACATTTCTCGATCTGTTACCGCCAACCTTGAGCGTTGGTGAAACTAAGACCGTCGAAACTGAAAGCGAACTATCCCAGTCACTTAAGCCCACACCTTGGGACAATGATGCATTTGCTGATGAGCAGATCCGCGGCCTGATTCGGCAAGTCTTTTTCCCGGGTTGGCCCCATCCGGCCCGTCAGGTCGTCTTTAGCCCCGTTGACCCGGAAACCGATATTAGCGGCATCTGTATGCAGGTGGGTCTGGCATTGTCTACACAAGTGTTGGGAGTAACTTGCCTGGTAGAAGCAAACCTGAACGGTCCTGGGCTGGAACCCGTAGTCGAGAGAAACGGTCATGATCTGATTGCGAATCAGAAAAGGTCTGCCCTCCGGGACTCACGACGAAAATCCGACGAGCTGTGGCTTATTCCCAGGAACGATTTTTTCGCCGAAGGTGCAAATCGTTTTTCAGGCGATTGGCTGCATGATCGACTAACCGAATTGCGTAGGACCTTCGACTATTCTGTCCTTTATGGGCCGCCGGCTGCAATCGGTAGCGAGGCGGCTTTGCTGGGGAGTCTTTGCGACGGAGTAGTGCTGGTAGTGGAAGCCAATTCCACCAGGCGCATGGCGGCGCAAAAGGTGAAGGAGAAATTGCGCGAGGCAAATACTCGCCTCCTGGGCACCGTGCTTTGCGGCAGGACATTCCCGATCCCCGAGATTATTTACAAGAAATTATAGGACCAGCAAAGCTCTTCCGGCGAATGTTGGAAGTTAGACAAGCTTTAGAGATCGGGTGCAAGACGTATCGAGACAGCATCCTTCCCGAGACGACCGGGAAACTTCGTGCGAAACAGACTAAAAATCAGTCGGGACTCAATTAGCGGAGCCACGTTCAAAGAATTTTCTAGATGACAGCTGCAACCCACCTTCTCTTACCCCTCAGCCACCAATCACAACAGTGGTATTCGATTCAAACCCGATACCGCTTTGAGAGAAAGGTAACGGCTCAACTGCAACGCAAAGGTCTGCAGACATTTCTTCCCATGCTCGAAGAATTCCATCGCTGGAGTGATCGTCGTCAATCCATCCACATACCATTGTTCTCGGGTTACACCTTTGCCTGCTTCGATTCGTCCTCGGCATTGCGGATCGACATTCTCCACACCGAAGGTGTCATTGGGATCATCAGCTTCAGGGGACTCCCAATGCCAATTCCGTCGAAGCAAATTGAGGATCTGCAAAAACTTCTGGCTCAGAAAGTCCCGTGCTCCCTGCACGCTTTCCTCAAAGTCGGACAACCGGTGAGGATTCGAGGCGGTTGCCTGGACGGCCTCGAAGGAATTTTGGCGCAACGCGGGGATAAGAATCTTGTGATCTCCATTGAATCCATTCAGCGCTCGGTGGCCGTCACCATAGAAGGATACGAACTGGAACTGATCTGAACGTGCGTCTTCCCCCAACAACCAAGCCTGAAAACCGCAAACGCCGGTTTGCGTTGCCTTCCCGTCTGATTCCTGGAGTACAAGCTTCGGTCGGCAACGCTCCGAAGAAAAAATATTCTTCTGCTACTGTGGACGGGCGCTTTTGGGACTGGCAAAAGTCGGAAGGCTTGGAAGAAGTGCGGAAACGTTCTCGAACTGAATTGTTGGCCGAAGCTCTCTTCCCAGCACTTTGGCCCCACGGCCAGCGTTTTAGTGTTGCTCGACAAGCCAGCGTAGACTTTTTTCTTATCATCTTTAGCTTCGCGGCCGTAGGCCACGTGAACGTCATGCTGCAGTTCGCGATCCACCATGACCCCGCCACCCTTCTTCGTCCTGGCGCATTTCCAACCGCTGGACCGGGAGTTCTTCTGCTCTACGGAACCCTGTTTCTCTTATTCGGATTCTTCGAACGTCTCTATCACACCGAAACCATTCAGGCACCACCGCGCGAACGGTCAATCCTTGCGAAAGTTGTTTTTTGGTCCGCACTGATGGTGGTCGTGGCAGTGGGATGGTCCGGACCTCACCTGATTTCTCTTACTACCTTGGCGGCCAGTGCCCCCGTCAATTTTCTACTGATGCTCGCATGGAGAAATCATTGGCGGCGTGTGCCGCCTCATCCAGTATCAAGCGGACGCGGTGTGCGCAATGTACTGATAATAGGAGCGGGCCAGGTGGGACGCGAACTTGCTGCTCACATGCGCCACGATTTAACCAGCCAGCGCGTCGTCATGGGCTTTCTTGACGAAGCTGAGCCCATCGGCGGTGACATACACGGACGGGTCGAGGACCTGTCACGCATTGCGCGCACCGACTTCGTCGACGAAATTATTCTTACTTCACCGCTGCAGCCCGACTTGGCCCGGCGCGTCATTCGCGAAGCCCGGCGCAACCAGATCGACGTCAAAGTGGTGCCCGATTTATTTGGATTCGAGCCGGATGACCCGCTGGTCTTTGAGAAGGTGGGCAAGGTGCCGGTGCTAACTCTGCGCGAGGAACGAATGCCAACCTTTCGTTTGTTCCTTAAGCGCAACGTCGATGCAATAGCGGCTGCCGCAGTCCTGATTTTAACGTCTCCTCTGCTACTCATCATTGCGCTGGCAATCAAAGTAGAATCTCGCGGGCCGATCCTTTATCAGGCGCATCGAGCAGGTCTGAAAGGAAGGCGCTTCCGCTGCTACAAGTTCCGAACTATGTGCGTAGACGCCGACAACTTGAAAGAGCGTTTGCGAGCGCACAACCAGCGCCAGGGACCATTTTTCAAAATGGCCGACGATCCACGGATCACGCGCATCGGACGGTTCCTCCGTTGCTATAGTTTGGACGAATTACCCCAACTGTGGAATGTGGTGAGAGGGGAAATGAGTCTTGTAGGACCGCGTCCCCATCCGATAGATGATTTCGAGCGCTACGATTTGGGCGACCTGCAACGTTTAGATGTACCGCCCGGGCTGACCGGATTGTGGCAAGTCACGGCACGTCGGGACCCGTCATTCGAGCGCGGTCTGGCTCTCGATCTGGAATATATAAGGAGCTGGAGCCTCTGGCGAGACTTCCAAATTCTTTGCAAAACGATTTCTGTAGTGTTCCGCGGAAGCGGTGTATAGCCATGTCCTCAACGCCGTATCCTTCGACCCGAATTCCAGGCAGTAACGCGCTGGCGTGGGCAGTTGGAAATTCTTTTCGGCCTTTGCACGGATTGATCGTGGCGCCATCGTTGCTTTTCTCAGCGACGCTAGCCCTCATGCTTTTTCATCCGCCAGATTTCAATTTCCATTCCGTTGATCGAGTGGCGTTCGGGCTGCTGATTTTTGTAGTGCTGTTGCGTGTCTGCGTCCTGCGGGATCCTCTGCAATTCCGCGGTCCGGTCGCATGGCCCATGCTGGCCCTGGTGCTGCTGGCATTCTACGGAGTTGTTTCGCAACCGAACGATGCCGAAACCTGGAGCCTCTTTGCCGCCAAATGGCTTGTCCCCCTCACTCTGTATCAACTTGCGGCCTACATCTTCAGTGACGAACGATCTTTGGTGAGGTTTGAGACGTTCTCCCTGATTGTGTTGGCATACCTCAGTCTTACCTCTATATTCTTCATGGTCGACGCGACGCAACTAATCTTTCCCCGGTATATTCTGGATGCAAGTTTGGGATATCATGCCGACCGCGCCCGCGGACCATTTCTCCAGGCTGTGGCCAACGGCGTCACTTTAAATCTGCTCGGTTTGATTGCCTTGAACTCGTTCAGACGCAAGCGACTGCGCGGGATCCCTGCATTCCTGTTTCTGGTTGCATTGCCACTGGCAATTGTCGCTACCAAGACTCGCGCGGTGTGGCTCTCTTTTGCCTTATCAATTCTCGCTTTGCTCTTCTTTTCTCCGAGCCGCCGATTGCGGCGCGCTTGTTTGTGTTTCGTGATCGCCGGCAGCATAGGATTCGCGGCGGTCGTTGCCTTCGCCGACCACAATACTTCGCTGGGCGATCGGCTCGAAGAACGCGGACCGGTCATGTTCCGCATGGCTGTTTACCAAGCGGGTTGGGAAATGTTCTTACAGAAACCGTTTACCGGATGGGGCGCGGCCGATATGCAGGCGGAACTTTCCAAGAGGATCAGTGATTTCCATCAGGATCAGTTCTTTTTTCACAACACCTATCTCGAGATTCTCGTCCAATATGGACTCGTAGGGCTGCTGCTCTACTTGTGGGTAGTGGTGGATCTTTTTAAGCTCGGCCGAAAACAGATTGCGGACAGATTGCGTAGCGACAGTGATTTCCTCGACCCACAGTTCCGAAAATTGTGGCCGATATTGTTAGGTGTGTACCTGTTAAACGGATCCTTTGTAGTCATGAATTATCAATTCGTGAATGGATTCATATTTACTTTGGCAGGCCTGCTGCTCGCACAAAACCGCCGCCTCAAAGCCGCCGAGTCCAGTCCTTTAGGTAGTTAATGCCGATCGTCGCTTACCTCGCTAACCAATTTCCTTCTCCGCTTGAGCCGTATGTCGTGCATGAAATTCAGCAGCTCCGCAAATCTGGAGTAACTGTGATTCCGTGCAGTGCACGCCGCGTTTCAACTTCTTTGAATTCCGACTTGGAACGTTTTGCAAGTGAAACTGTTTACCTGCAGACGCTGAGTCTGCCGCTGCTGGTTCACGCGGCGTTCCTATGTCTGGTGAAGTTCCCGTCGTTGAAGGATGTTTTTCGTTGCGCACTATTCCAGGGACACGAACCAGTTGGACGACGGCTGCGCGCTGTTCTCCACACTTGCCTTGGAGTTTACTTTGCGCTTCTGATCAAGAGATCGGGCGTGCAGCACATCCATGTGCATCACGGATATTTTGCTTCGTGGCTTGCCATGGTGGCGGCCCGCGTACTGGAAGTCGATTTCAGTATGACGCTGCATGGATCCGATCTGCTACTGCATGCTGCCTTTCTCGATGCAAAGCTGGAAAACTGCAAGTTTTGCGTCACCATTTCTGAATTCAATCGGCAGCATATCCTGAAGCACCATGCAAGCATTCCGGCACACAAGGTCGTGGTGCGACGCTTGGGAATTGATCCCGGCACAAACCCCTGTTCCGATTTGAATCCCTCCCTTGCCAATCGTCGTTTCGTCATGCTCGCAGTGGGACGTTTGCATCCAGTCAAAGACCACGCCTTTTTGATTCGAGCATGCAAGCTACTGAAGAACCGCGGTTTCCCGTTCACCTGCGTGATTGCCGGCGAAGGGCCGGACCGGACATCCATTGAGGCGTTGATTAAAGAATTAAATCTGGAAGCGCAGATGCACCTCGCTGGACACTTGTCCGCGGAGCATCTTGATGCCTGCTACGCAGGTTCCGATTTGGTTGTCCTCACTAGCCGGAGCGAGGGTATTCCGTTAGTCCTCATGGAGGCAATGGCCCGGGGCAAACCAGTGCTCGCGCCGGCGATCACCGGTATTCCGGAGCTGGTGATAGACGGCAGGAACGGCTTCCTCTATTCACCAGGTTCGTTGGAAGAGTTTGTAGCCAGGGTGGTACTGATTTACGAGTCCCTAGCGACCCTTAGCGACCTGCGCCGCGCTGCTCGCCGGCAGATACTGCAACATTTTAGCCGCGACCAAAACCTTGAGGCCTTCTGCGAGCTTTTTCTTACACGCATCAGTCCCACCTTCACTAACACTACCTCGGAGCACCATTCATATGAGAATCCTTTACTGCAATAAGTACAATTTTCCTTTTAGCGGCACTGAAGTCTACATGTTCGAGCTCATGGAACTGATGAGAGCTCAAGGGCACGAGGTCGCGCTGTTTTCGATGGCGGATGCGCGTGGCCAGCCAACACCCTATGACGAATTCTTTGTGCCCCATGTCGATTTCAAGAAACCCGGCCAAGGATTACTTGCACGCGCCAAACTCGCGGCCCACGCTATCTATTCAACCGACGCGCGACGGCGATTGCGAAAACTTATCGCGGCATTTCGTCCTGACGTGGCCCATGTGCGCAACATCTATCACCACCTATCCCCCTCGATTCTTTGGGAACTCAAGGCGCAGAGTGTGCCTGTGCTGTATCACTTAAACGACTTCAAGTTACTCTGTCCCACCTACAATATGGTTTCGAAGGGACGAGTGTGTGAGCGCTGTCGTGGCGGACACTTCTTGCACGTTATGACCGAAGGCTGTTACACCGGCCCGTCCGGTTCGGCATTGTTGTTAATGGCGGAAGCCTACTTTCATCGCTGGCTGGGAACTTATCACAAATGCGTCGACCAGTTCCTGGCTCCCAGCGGCTTCGCGCGAGACAAACTTGTTCAAAACGGATTCGACGAAAAAAAGATTACTGTCCTTCCTCATTTCCAGAGGTTGCCCCTGGAAGCGCCGCCAAGTTCTGCACCTAATGCGTCCATTCTCTACTTCGGACGCCTGTCTCCAGAAAAGGGAGTGGGGGATCTTTTGCAGGCGATGCAACATCTGCCGCAGGTACAACTGCAGATCGCTGGCGATGGCCCGCAACGACTTGAGCTCGAGAATCAGGCCCAAGAGCTACAACTGAAGAACGTCGAATTCACTGGCCACGTGGGAGGAGCGGTCCTGCAGCAGATGATCGCTCGCTCACGCTTCACTGTCCTGCCTTCACGAGCGTACGAAACCCTCGGCAAGACAATTCTTGAATCGTATGCGTGGAGTCGCCCGGTAGTGGCATCCGACCTCGGTTCGCGGCGCGAACTGATCGAGCAGGGCGAAACCGGCCTTCTCTTTCCGTCGGGCAATGTAGAGCAACTGGGGAAGGCCATCTCTTTTCTTGTAGAGCGGCCGGATCTCACGGCTCAGATGGGCATTACCGGGCGCAGATTCGTCGAAGCTAAACACGCACCCGAAGCTCACTATCGCGGGTTGATGCATCTCTACACCCAGATGAGGCCATGGCCAGGCAAAGCGAAGAGAGTCGCCGAAATCCTCCCAGCCCGGACTCCGCCCCTTCGGGTTGCCTTCATTGGCGGACGCGGCGTGGTCTCAAAGTACAGCGGTATCGAAACCTATTATGAGGAAGTCGGCAAACGGCTGAGGGATATGGGACACGAAGTTACTCTTTACTGCCGAAGCTACTTTACGCCTCCTCAGGCGACGCATGCGGGAATGTGCCTGGTTCGGCTTCCCACGTTCCGCTCCAAGCACATGGAGACGTTCGTGCACACTTGGCTGAGTACGATTCATGTAATGTTCAGTGGCTGTGACATCGTTCATTACCATGCTCAGGGTCCGGCGCTGTTTTCATTTTTTCCACGACTGGTCGGGAAAAAGACGGTGGTCACGGTTCAAGGCAGGGATTGGCAGCGAAAAAAGTGGGGCCGCTTTGCCGCAGTTACCTTGCGGCTCGGAGAACTCGCTTCCGCAAGGCTGCCGAATCGAACGATGGTCGTTTCGCAGGTTCTGCAGCAGCATTATCGGAATGCGTACGGGATCCAAACTACATATGTGCCCAACGGATCAATCATTCGCCAACGGCTGCCATTAGTTGAGATTCCAAGGTGGGGACTCGAATCCGAGAACTACATTCTGTTTCTGGGTAGGTTGTCGCCCGAGAAGAATTGCCATTTGCTGATTGAGGCGTACGAAAAACTTAATACTCCCGCCAAACTGGTGCTGGCTGGCGGCTCGAGTTACACGAATTTATACATCGACAAATTACGCAAGCATCAGAGCGAGCGGGTATTGTTCCTCGATTGGGTTTACGGCCTGGCGTTGGATGAGTTGCTCACTAACGCAGCTTTATTCGTCTTGCCTTCCGACCTGGAAGGCCTCTCGCTTTCTCTTTTGGACGCGATGGGAGCCGCTTTGTGCGTTTTAACCAGCGATATTCCGGAAAACCGGGAAGTAATTCAGGACGCCGGCTTCACCTTCCAACCCGGAGACGTGACCGATCTGGCTCGTATGCTGCAGCTTCTTCTCTCCGACGCGCGTGCCCGCTCATTGGCTGGCCGCAAAGCCCAGGCGCGAGTTCGGGAGCATTATCTGTGGCCACGGATTGCGGCTCAAATCTCGCACTCATATCTGGAATTGGCCAATCGAACGACGGCGCCAAGCCCCCACCGAGTAGAGGCTCAGGAGGCAGAAAACTCAAGACTAGTGGGATAGCTCATCCTCGAAGCCGCTACGAAGCTCAGCCGACCCAGAATCATCTCGCTCACCAATCGGTCATCGAGCCCTTTGGTCTTTCCTCATCAAGCTGTCTGGTTGTGAATAGAGTGCTGCCGCGCTGGCTAAATCCTGGACGACGTGCCCGAGCGACTTATAGACGGTAATTTCTTCCGCCGAGCGGCGGCCTTCGACATCGCCCATTAAAACCTGGCCAATCTCAGCGACGATGTGCGCATCGCTGACCAACCCTGCCGCTTTGGCGCGGAGAAACTCGCCACCTTGTTGCAGAACACCTTCCCGGCTGTCGGCAATGAAGCGGGAGTGAAGCACAAGGTCGTTGTCCACCTCCGCGGGCCCGGCGTGGCTTGACCCGACTAAATTAACGTGTGTCCCTGGTTGCACCCACTCGCCCTTAAGGATCGGTTCCACCGCCGAGGTGAGCGTACAAATTATGTCCGCCTGCGCGACTGTTTTTTTGACGTCTTCTGCTGCAGCCACTGGCACAGCCAGTTCCGCCGCCATCCGCTCCGCAAATGCGTGGGCACGTTCGATCGACCGCCCCCACACCACAATGGATTCAAGCTTGCGAACCTTGCTGATGGCTCGCGCGTGTGTGCTCGCTTGTTCTCCATAGCCCAGCAGCGCCAAGCGACTGGCATCGGCGCGCGCCAACGCATCGGTGGCTACGGCGCTGGCTGCGGCAGTGCGAATGGCCGTGACCTCTCCGGCATGCACTACGCAAACGGGCGCGCCGCTTTCTGGATCGAACAGGACAATAAGTCCCTGGTGCGACGGTACTCCACGAGCGAAATTCTCGTGGAATATGCTGATCAACTTCGCGCCAAATATAGCGTGTGGCCCGAGCGCTCCTGGCATAATTCCGAAGAGCCGACCCTCGGAAAGAGGAATGATGGAACGAAGAAGTTGCTTGGTCTCGCCCTTCGAGAGAGCGATCATTGCGTCGCGTACGATCGGGATGCATACGTTGTAAGTAAGCCGATTGGCGACCTCTTCGCGGTCTATAAATCGCATCTCTCACTTCCCTTTATTCGAGAGTTAGTGCTTCGAAAGTGGTCCAACCGTTGAAGAAAAGTCAGCAGCCATTCAAACCATTCCGGCTGTACAGAGATTTCGCAACTTTTTCTATGAGTTACTTGCAGATTCACCAGGCTTTCCGAATTTATAACGTGGGGAACCGAGGTTCAGGCTGATTGATTCAAATGTCATGTGCACTCCTGGCAAGGTGTGTCCTTTGTTTGAGTTCGAAACTAATAAGAATTCGATACAATCGATATAGCTCACCAGGCGATTACTTTCGCCATACGATTTGCCCTCCTAATTTGGCGACACCGGAGCGCCCTGCCGCTTATAGCTGAAATAGAAGGCTCCTGCGATAATCAGCGCGCCTCCCGCCAGTGCCATAATTCCCAAATCCTCGTGCAGCATGAAAACTCCGAGAATCGAGCCCACCAGCGGTTCTAAGTTTACAAAAATGCCTGCCTCAGATGCGGGAACCTGCTTCAGTCCCCAATTCCACAAAACGGTTGTGCTGGCGGTAGCGAACAACCCTTGCTCCGCGATGGCAGTCCATGCACGAGTCGAGTAATGAATTGACGGAGCGCCCGAGGTGATGAAGACCACAACCGCGAGCAAAACAGCCCCGACCCAACAGACTGCCGTCACCGTGGCCGCTGAATGCCTGCGCATGAGATGCTTCGAAATCAGAATCCATCCAATCGCCCGTCTGGAACCGCCAGGAGTCTATTTACCTGAGAGAGAATGCGTATGCTGAAGTCGTGAGACTCAGGCCTAATGAACCGTCAGCAAAAATTGATCAACTGGGGAGACTTTCAAATGAGTCAGATTCTTTCGGAAGTACTTGCGTCCAACAAGTCCTATGCCTCGAATTTCGGAGACAAAAGCAAACTGGCTTTGCCGCCGGGCCGCCGCTTCGCAATTCTCACCTGCATGGATGCCCGGCTCGATCCCGCCAAATATGGCGGCCTGGCCGAAGGGGACGCGCACGTGATCCGCAATGCGGGCGGACGGGCCAGCGACGATGCCATCAGGTCCCGTGTGATTAGTTACAAACTGCTTGGTACCCGCGAATTCTTTGTCATCCACCACACCGACTGCGGGATGGAGTTTTTTACGAATGAAGTCATGCGTGGATTGCTGGCTTCGAGTCTGGAGACCGCGGAACTGACTTCAAATGGCTTTCGCGACGTCGGTTGTGGTCCAGGCTCGCGCGCCGGCGAGTACGTCGAGTCGTTGACGATCCACGATCAGGCGCAAGCCGTCATCGACGACGTGAAGCGCATTCGAAACCATCCGTTAGTCCCCAAGTCGATCCCAGTTTACGGATTCGTCTACGACGTTCGTTCCGGAAAACTGATTGAAGTGGAAGGCGCTAGCACTGTCGGGAAAGCTGCATGATTACGGCGCGAATTTGATTTGTTTCCTCCCCTGGCTTTCTTTCCGTGGACCGATGCGATAAGCCGGCAGACCATCGCTTGCGAACGGAATATATCTTCTCGATCGAAGGGCGAGGTAAATCAGAATGAAGTTCAACTATTCGTGGGGAAAAACGCGCAACGATCTTCTCGCCGGCGTGACTGTCACCGCTATCTCGTTGCCACAAGCCATGGCTTACGCGCTCATCGCGGGCGTCGACCCGCGCTTTGGGCTGTATTCCGCCATTGTGGTAACGCTCGTCGCCTCGATCTTTGGTTCGTCCTCGCACTTGATTAACGGTCCGACGGGATTGCACGTCACTCCAACAGAATCCGGACGCGCCAGTTTCCCGACGTTGAATGGCCTGGATCCGGTCACGTGTTCGTTTATTTCTTCAGCCCCGCCGTAAAGTTCGTGACCACGGTCACGGATTGGCTGACCTGCTGCGGCACTCGGTCAAGAAGAATTTTCTTGCTGTCGGGCGAGACGTCATAAATGGGTACGCTCGGGACGGTCCAATTACTGAAAAGCGTCTGCGGGGTACCGAATTGCAGGGCGCTGCCGGCGACGTTTACAGACACCGCAAAGAGACTGAAGGTCGGGTCGAAATAATAGAGTTCTTTGCCGTCCTTACTCCAGCGCGTCATTACTCCGCCGTTGGCCGAGATCTGCCACTTGCCCCGACCTCCGCCAAAGGCCACTACATACACTTGAACCGTGCCGGATTCGCCAGACTGGAACGCGAGCCAATGCCCATCCGGGGACAGCTTTGCATTTCCTCCGCGATCGAGGACCAGCGCAGGCTTGCGGTCGCCCTCCAGCGGCAATGACCAGGTTTCGCGAATGGGGCCTACGCCCGAGAGGGGGCGCGAATAGAGCAGGAATTTGCCGTCGCGCGACCAATCCGTGAGTGCGATCTGCAGTTGGTCGCTGACCAGGAGTTCCTCTGCGCCGCTGCCGTCGGAGTGCTTGCGGTAGATGCTATAGCGGCCATCCCGAGCGGACACGTACGCGATCCACCCGCCATCGGGCGACCATAGGGGATCAGTATTACCGACCGGCCCAAAGGTCAGCCGGGTGCGAACCCCACGCGCGAGATCGAGCACCCAGATGTCAGTCTCGCCCGCGTTAATCTGCATCGCAACCCGGTCTCCTTGCGGCGAAAGGACGGCACTTTGCATGTCTGCAAGCTGGTTCGCGATGGTGCTGATCTGTTTTGTGTTGCGGTCCAACCAGACCAACTGCACGTCGCCGGAAGCGCCGCTGGCAAAAATCAGTAATCCGTCTTGCGATGCGGAGGCGTCCATGTGCCAGGTAGCAGCATCGTTCATCACGCCCGTGAGCACGCTTTGCGGGCTGCCGCTCAATTTTCCAGAGGAGGGATTGAAAGCTTGTGCCATCAACTGGTCGCCACGCCCAAACAAAAGGAAGCCATCGGCATAAATGGCATTCGTTTGCGAACGAAATAGCGGACGATTTTCTTTGCCGTCGAGCGAGGCGTAATAGATCATGTTGTTCGCCGATTTCGTGGGATTGTGGTTCATTGCGAGATAGAGAACATGCTTGCCGTCGGGAAGGAAAAATGGCCAGCGATGCGAGGTGTGCAGCGTCGCGTCTATGGTGGTGAAGGCTGATGGAGTTCCCCCGCCGGCGTTGACGCGCAATAAAGGCGAGATCGGGCCGGCAGAAAACAGGATTACGTCGCCGGGCCCCCATGCGGCGCCGCGCCCAAGCGTCGCATCACAAACCACCTGTGCTGTGCCGCCGCTGAGGTCAATCGTCTTCAGCTTGGTCTCGGCAAAAAATCCTACGGAATGGCTGTCCGGCGACCAGAACGGAAACATCACACCGGCGGTGCCGGGGAGCATGCGTGCCTCCAACGTATTCGTGGGACGGATCCAGAGCGCCGTCTTGCCATCCGCAGCGGTGGCGGCAAAAGCAATCGACGCGCCATCGGGCGAAAGCACCGGCGGCCCGGCAGAATCACCGGTGAGATTGAGACTGGTTTTCTCAGGAGGATCAATGACGGCGCGTATGGACCGTACGGATTGAGTCGGATGGTAGAAGAGGATTGCAGCAGCCGCACCCAAGACGATCGCCGCCACGACTGCCGCAGCCCAACCAATCCGCTCTTTTCTTTGCTTGGGTGCGGGCGTCTCTGTCGCAACTGCTGGTGCCGGCCGGTCCGCCGCAATCCACTGCAGATCCAGCTTGATGTCTTGCGCCGACTGGTAGCGCTCTTCCGGATTTTTCTGCAAGCAGGTTGTCACCACGTGTTCAAACGCAGCTGGGGTGTTCGGCTTGAGCGCACTCATCGGCGCCGGATCGGACTCCAGAATCGACGATGCCAGCGAGATTTGACTCTTGCCTGAAAATGGACGCTTCCCCGCTACCATTTCATACAACACCGCTCCGAATGCAAAAATGTCGCTGCGAGCATCCGCTTCTTTTCCCTCAATCTGCTCTGGAGCCATGTACTGAATGGTGCCGACGATGCTGCCTGCCGTGGTCAGCGGACTCAACGGGCTCGGCCCACTCAACGTTGCCACCGCAGTAAAGGAAGGCGGCGCAGTTCTCGATCCTGACATCGCAGTTTGCATTCCTAGCGGTTTCGCCAGACCAAAGTCCATCAGCTTCGCGCCACCCGCTGTCAGCATGATGTTCCCCGGCTTCAAATCGCGATGCACAATTCCGCCGCGGTGCGCTACCGCCAGCGCTTCCGCGACATCAATCCCAATCTTGAAAACTTCGGTCAGCAGCAACCCACCATTCCGGAGTTTCTCGGCAAGAGTTTCCCCTTCCAGAAACTCCATCACCAGAAAATCGGTGCCGTTGTGTGAGCCGATATCGTAAAGCTGGCAGATGTGAGGATGGTTTAGCGAAGAAATGGCTCGCGCCTCGCGCTCCATGCGCTGCTTCAATTCTGGGGAAGAAGAAAGATGCGAGGCCAGAACCTTCACCGCCACAGCGCGATCGAGGCGGGTATCGCGAGCGCGATAGACCTCTCCCATCCCGCCCGCTCCCAGCAGCGATTGGATTTCGTACGGCCCGAGTTTGGTGCCCGCAGTAACAGCCATCCGTGGGCGCAATTATAGCCTGAGCAACAAGTTGCTGCTGATCCTACGATTCTGGATGGAGGCCGCCGAACGGTAATAATCCAGATCTGGATATGCGGATCAATACCGGTAAGTCAGCATCGGGGAGATCGCGATTAATCTCCTCAGGAGCCCGTTTCTGGCCAACCAATAGACATTGATAGTTCGGTGGCCACAAGGGCGTCTCCGGATACCAATTGGAGAACGACAACAAACACCTTCAGATACCGTCATCTAGAGTGCATTGGATTTCACCTGGGCACAACCTTTCTATCCCACGATTCCTCCGTCCCGGTTTGATTCGCGGTTGACAGACGCGGTTATGCCCTGCTGTTATCGTTGGAGAATTGTGACGACGCGCAGTCGTTTATCTTTCTGATAAACCCGGCGTTCGTAATCGGAGGTCCCAATGAAGATGAAATTGCTTCTGTGTTCGTGTTTCGCCCTGCTGTTCTGTTCCCTGTCATCGAACGCGGAGTCGGAGCGCGAGGTGCGGATGTGGCTGACGACACCCGACAGGGCTGCCTTGGTTGCGCCACAAGCAGCCGCGCTGCACTCTTCCCCGGAAGCGGGTCAACTGCCGGTGCTTGCCGTGGACGATGCGCAGCATTTCCAGTCGATCGATGGCTTTGGCTTTGCCCTGACCGGAGGAAGCGCGCAGCTGCTGATGCGCATGGGCGCTGCGCAACGGGCTGCCCTGCTGAAGGAATTGTTTACGACCGGTGACAGTGGGATCGGAGTCAGCTACCTGCGCGTGAGCATT
>Ga0182015_10001687_pt1 | contig 28579 bp, 28 predicted proteins | sample 712P3MmetaG_FD_120478 | JGI IMG/M metagenome (GOLD analysis project Ga0182015, IMG submission 120478) | Permafrost microbial communities from Stordalen Mire, Sweden - 712P3M metaG | ecosystem: Environmental > Terrestrial > Soil > Wetlands > Permafrost | place: Sweden: Stordalen | collected... | reverse complement strand
CTTCTGGCTGTCCGTGGTCAAGTTACCGCGAGAAATACAGTCATGAAAGAAAAGGCACTTCAAGTTCTTCTGGTTGAGGATAACGCGGGAGATGTCCGCTTGCTCCGCGAGATGTTCAGTAAGCTGATGAGAGAAGGTGCGGTGAGCTACCTGCAGAAGGACGCATTGGAGGATCCTGAAGCATTACTGCGGGCCATCGACTACGCCCTCCTTCTGCCTCGTTACGACGAATTCAGCCAACAGGAGTTTCTTCCCAATGTCGGGAGGGTAGAAAAGCCTTCGAAATAACAACTCAATCATCTAAAGGCCCAGTAGGCCGTTGTTGGGTATCTCGCCTGGTCCTAGGTAGCGTTTAGGAAATGGGAGTACTTGCTAGAAACATAACGAATCGTTTCGCTGCGGGATGTGAATATTCGTTTGTGGGTTGTAGCTCTGAATCCGTATTGAGAGAATTCCGATGCAGGGCAAGTCTGTCATGGAACCGCTAGGCGGATATTGATATCAACCAACGTTGCGAGTGCTTGCCAGTACCGTGGATGTGGTCGGTATCCCTTTCGAATCCCGCACCGAATCCAACTTTCAGCATGACCTGTAATGAAGCACCCTCCTCTCGAGTCCTGTTGGCATCAGCCGCTCCCGTGGATTCCTCCGCACTTTGTGCTGATCGCCTCGGCCAACACGCAGGGATTCATCGCCGCCGCCAGCATGAAGCGTGAAGGGAACGTCAGCGACATCGACGCCCGTGCGATGCAGACCGTTCCATCCTCTAGTGGCTGCCGCATCACTTCCAAAACATTTCGGGGAAATTCAGGAAGCTCGTCGAGAAATAACACCCCATTGTGCGCCAGCGAAACTTCACCCGGACGCGGCACTGCGCCCCCACCAATCAGCCCGGCATCTAAAATCGTGTGGTGAGGCGAGCGGAACGGACGCACGCCGACCAATCCCACCCCGGCGTCCAGCACGCCCGCCACGCTGTGAATTTTCGTCGTCTCCAATGCCTCCTCAAAAGTGAATGGAGGCAGAATCGTGGGCATGCGCTTCGCCAACATCGTCTTGCCCGATCCCGGAGGCCCAATCATCAGAATGTTATGTCCGCCCGCGCATGCCACTTCAAGCGCACGCTTGGCAGTTTGCTGTCCCCGAACATCTTTAAAGTCCACGGAAAACTGTTGAGATTCGCTGAGGAGAACTTCACTGTCCACGTTCAGCGGCAAGACGCCGTTGCCGGTGTTCACGAAGCGAATCACATCCAGCAGCGACTTCACCGGATAAACCGACACTCCGCCGACCATCGCGGCTTCTTTGGCGTTGAGTTCCGGAACGATCAGCTTCGATATCTTTTTCCCGCGGGCCTCAATCGCGATCGGCAACGCACCGCGAACGCCGCGAATTCCTCCATCCAGCGAAAGCTCGCCGACGAACAGGCAATCCGGAACGTCTTTCTTATTCAATCCGCCGTATGCGCCAAGAATTCCCAGCGCCATCGGCAGATCGAATCCCGAACCCTCCTTGCGGATATCAGCAGGCGCAAGATTGATAGTGATGTGCGTCGGAGGAATGTCATATCCACAATTCTTAAGCGCCGCCCGCACCCGGTCCCGGCTCTCCCGCACCGCAGCATCGGGAAGCCCGACGGTATGAAAGTGATCCTCGTTGGTCTTGATCCCAGAAACATCAACCTCTACTTCAATAATGCTGGCATCAATCCCATAAACTGCCGCGCTCAGAGTCTTATAAAGCATAGCTGCGGAATACACGCATCCGCGCTCTGACCTTAGCTGATGCGGTGCCGCAGAGATTGTGATGGATGTCACAACTTTATGAAGATTCCTCAAGCTGGACAGGTGTGCGTGGTGACAAATGAAACTTTCAAACGTCTATTTACGTATCAAGCGAAGGGGCAATTTATGTTAACCATATACGTCGACAAATTGAAGAACGTTGCGATAGTGCGGTGCACGGGCCGTCTCGTTCGTGGCGAAGCGATTCGCACGCTCAAGAATGTTGTAGTTTCAGGATACGATACGCGCGTCATCGTGCTCGATCTCTCTGAAGTCGAATCGGTCGATGCGGCGGGGCTGACCGCGCTGGTTTCCTTGCATCACTGGAGTCGCAGTCGCAACATCGAACTTACGTTGAGCAATCCGTCTCGTTTCGTTCTAGAAATGCTGGACCGCACCAAGCTCAGTTCCGTTCTCCACATCTCCTCTTTCCACGACGCGCTAGTAACAATCGTGGGAAAAAGCTGTTCAGAACCGATGCCGCATGGTTCGTGCCGCGAACACCAGCAATTCGCAACCGCCAGCAATTGATCCATAATGGAACCAGAGTGCCCCGTCCTTGCGCTTTTTGCGAGGGCGGGAGGCAATGCTACTGATACCATCCGTGTTCCGTGCCCACCGGACTTCACCGCTATTCTGGCTCGAACGATCTGCACTTCATAACCTGCTCGTGTTATCAACGGAAACCGTTTCTTAGCGCATCCAACAATCGCGATTGCTTCTTAAGAATTCTCGAGGAAACCCGCCAGCGCTATCGCTTCGTGCTAGTGGGATATGTCGTGATGCCGGAACACATCCATCTACTCCTAAGCCGAGCAGAACGTAAGAACTCCTGGAGACTGGCGATGAGTGACAATAGAAGTTGGATTCACGACGGTATACAGCAAAAACGAAAGAAACTAGTGCTTGACGCGCTGGAAGAAAGCAACCGAATAAAGTCTCGTGCAACCTTCGACGTGAACATCGATCGGTTTTATCGGTTTGTTACAACCGAATGCCAGGCCGCTATTGAAATTTTTAACGCCGAGCAGCAAAGCGCGTCCGAAAAAATCCAGTGTTATCTTGAACCGCGAGGCGCCTTCGTAGCCCGGAGACCCTCTTACCCCTCGGGCCAATTACGTTTGGAAGTCGATAGGCAGGCCGAAAGGGCGATTTGCAAATATGAATACGCCACGCACGAAGGATCTGGCCTGTTCAAAACCGAAACGGTATTCTCGATTCGAGCCTGTGACGATCATCTTAGTCTTTTCAACGGCGAACACAGAGAACCGGATCCCGCCCGCGCGATTTTGGGGACCTTCTTCACGTGGCTCTGACGCTAACTAACTCAATCAGGGAATATTTTGTATAGATCGAGACATCGAGGGATGTATTCTTTCTTCACCTGCTGATCGCCATCGATCGGATAAGTGTGGCAGAGTTGTCCCGTCTTGGTATCCAAACCGAAAGCCCCAGACCAAGGCACGCCCGTTAAATTAGATGGTTCCCGATGAATTGGTAGGAATCGCTCGTAAGGCTGGTTAACCGATTTCGCTTCTATAGGTCTCTCCTCGCGCTTTTCGCATCCTTGGACAGCGAGAAGGAGTAAGACAATTGTCGTGGTTCCAAAAAGTTTCACAGGCATTCCAGATCCTTCATTACGGCGATTCTGCTATGAAATTTCACCGCTCCACCGCCATCGCCACGGCATTCCCTCCGCCGAGGCACAGCGCCGCGATTCCTCGGTGCGCGTCGCGGCGGATCATTTCGTAAATCAGCGTAACCAATACACGCGCGCCGCTGGCGCCGATGGGATGTCCGATCGCGACCGCTCCTCCATTTACGTTTACTTTATTGGGATCGAGCCCGAGTTCTTTCATTACTCCCAAAGCCTGCACCGCGAAAGCTTCGTTCAATTCGTAGAGATCAACGTCTTCAGGTTTCCATCCCGTCTTCTCCCAGATTGTGCGGACTGCTCCCACGGGAGCCAGCATGACCCACTTTGGTTCGACTCCGCTGGTCGCCTGCGCGACGATTCGCACCATCGGCTTCGCGCCTAACTCTACCGCCCGCTTTGCGCTGGTCACGACGACCGCAGCGGCTGCATCATTCACTCCGGGCGCATTTCCAGCCGTAACCGTTCCATCTTTCTTAAACGCCGGCTTCAACGAACGTAGGATTTCGATCGTCGTATCTTCCCGCGGCGATTCGTCCCGGTCGAAAATTGTCGGAGCGCCGCCTTTCTTCTTCGCCGGAATTTCAATCGGAACAATCTGCGACTTGAATCGGCATTCTTTCCACGCCGCGACCGCTTTCCGATGAGAGTTCAACGCAAACTGATCTTGTGCTTCACGGCTGATGCTGTGTTTCTCCGCCACGTTCTCTCCCGTGATGCCCATGTGATAGTCGTTGTAAACATCCCACAACCCGTCGTGAACCATGGAGTCAATGATCTTCGCGTCGCCGATCCGATATCCTTTTCGCGCTTGCGGCAAAAGATACGGAGCGTTCGTCATCGATTCCATTCCTCCGGCGACGACCACCGAACCGTTTCCGGTTTGAATTGCCTGCGCCGCCAGCGCGACCGATTTCAATCCCGAGCCGCAAACTTTGTTAACGGTCATGGCACCTACCCCATTCGGGAGTCCACCAAAGATCGCGGCCTGTCGTGCAGGATTTTGTCCGAGCCCGGCGGAGAGAACGTTGCCCATGATGCATTCATCTACGACCTTGGAATCGAGGCCTGCGCGCTTCACTGCCTCCCGAACGGCGATCGCGCCGAGTTGCGTTGCACTGAAATCCGAGAGTGCGCCTTGAAATTTTCCCACCGCCGTGCGGCATCCAGAAATGATCACAACATCGTCAAAAGCAGCCATTCGTGTGCTCCTGCGCAGATTTTATTTCATTTAATTATAGGCCTTCTGGTGGCTGTGCGATGCGCCGGTGAACGATCATCGCGCCTTTCGCGATTGCAAATATGACAGTACGAGAAAATCAGAAATCGATCGCAAAAGTTTGCAAACTCGCGCGCAAAAAACTTCGCGGAGAACTTTTCGGACAAAAAATCCCTCCGCCGATTCTGCGAAGTGACTTTGGTGTAGTAGTCGCACACCTCACGTGCATCATTTTTTTCTTGACTTCACTTTTCGTTGACTCTATACATTCAACTAGTTGCAACATTTCATCGTTGCTAATCCATGAACAATGGAAAAGGGAGAATAGATAACATGGCAACCAAGAAGAAAGCTAAGAAGGCCGCAAAGAAAAAGCACTAAGCCTTCTACAAACAGCAAAAAGGGGGACGCCAAAAGCGTCCCCTAAGTTTTTGCCGGATGTTCTCGCTGCTCAACAAAGCCAAAAGTTTTTCGCTTCCAAAAATAAAAAAAGCCAATGTCATTCCGAACGGGCGCAGCGCGGAGGAATCTGCTGTTCGCTGAGCGAAAACGCCGATGTAACGACGCGCTCTCTATCGAAGCCCGGAAACTAATTAAGCTTGGCCTTCTTACCCGCCACGACCCGGAACGTCCTGGTCTCCGTCGCGGGACAAAGATTCTTATAAGAACAAAACCGGCAATGAAATCCGGGACTAGCCTCGAAGTTTCCCTCCGCTATATTCCGCGCCACGTCTTCCACTTTTAGGCGCGCTTCCTCCAATTGAGCTTCACTGCGGCCAGTGACTACCAGGCTGTTATCCTCGAGATTATAGAAAGCCAGCTCCTTTGCCTGATATCCCCACTTCTGCCGCGCAGCCAGGGCATAAATCGAAAGTTGAAGGCTCTCATCTGCGTCCTCCTGGGAACGCGGCTTTCCAGTCTTGTAGTCAATTATGCGAATCCGATTGCCTGCAACTCTGTCGATGCGATCGATTCTTCCCACGACGACTCCCCTGCCGATGCGAATCTCAAATTGCTCCTCGGTGTGCAGAACCTCAGGGGCGGGCGCCTGACCGCAAGCTTCAATGAAGGTTCGCAATTGCTGCTGTCCCTGACGGTCGTAGAGTTCGCGCTGATAACGATCCGCGATCCCCGCCGCGTCCAGATCGGCCCGCAGCATTTCAATCAAAGCTTCCGCGGACTGCGGAGCTTGCGAACGGACCGAATCAAAATAACTCCGCAACACACGATGCATGCTCGCCCCATACTGCATAGCGGCCGGCGCCTCTCGCGGAATTCTCCATTCCCGCTCCAGTTTGAATTGCAAAGGGCAGGTTTGGTAGGTTTGCACTGCCGTAGCGCTCAGCCTCTCGTGAAGATTGAAAATGGGCGGCAATGAAAGCCACTCTTCAGTATTGTGGACGGCCCGCTGCTCGCCTTCGGCGAACAGGTCCGTTTGAAATCCAAGCGCATCGGATGTCCGCAGCCATGGGGTAAGGCTCGGGTCTTTTAGCAGATCCCGCAGAAACCCCGGCGGAGTCGAGTCCTTCCCAGTTCCCTTTTTTGCATAGACGACCAGGGAATTGCGAGCACGCGTCATTGCCACATAAAATAAACGCCGTTCTTCCTGTTCGTGCAATTCCTTGTCGTCGCCTTGGCTCGCGGAATCTGCATCTCGCAGCTCGCGGGGAAATTCGACTAATGGTTCTCTGTACGCAGATGGAAAAGATGGAGAACTCGCGCGCAGAATGAACACGTGCTCGAATTCGAGACCCTTGGCGGCGTGCGCCGTGATCAGCCGAACGGCGACTTCGTTGTTGGGGGGAAGACAAATGGACCCCTTGGCCTCGTGAAAGTAAGTTAGATATTCGATAAATTCCGTGGCCTGGCCAGTTTTAGTCAGTGGTTTTTCTTGCCAAGTTTTCGCAAAATCCAACACCGCTTTGAGTTCCGGTATATCCGGATCGAAACTAAACCGGCGAAGAATAATTTGCAGGGCGGCAAAGGCCTTGGCTCCGGAGCTGCCAATCTCATCCCGGGTTTGGCGGATGGCCTCAATCACGGCGCTCCCACCTTCAATCTGACCAAGTACGAGTGCAATGCCTGCGCTTTGAGCATTGCGGGGAAGGGCGCGGATTCCGGCGCGCAATTTCTCGGGATCAATCGAAAACTGTGGCAACGCTGCAACTCGAAAAAAACCAGCGCTGTCATCATCGGAGACCACGGCCCCGAGACATGCGAACAGATCTCGAACCGGAGCCGTATCGATAACATCCATATTCTCGATCGAGAATGGAATTCCCTGCTCGGCCAATTCAGCCGCCACCTGATCGCGATGCGAGTGTTGCCGGTAGAGGACCGCAATGTCGCTCCACCGGCAGCGGGATTGCCGTTGCTGTTTTCGGATGGCGGCCACCACATCCGAGCTTTCCGTCTCCTTGCCCTTCAGCGTCACGATTTCAACCGCTGCACGCTGTAGTTCCCCGCCTGCCTCCACCACCGCTTGATCCCGTGCGGAAACGAGCGCTGTGCGCTCGTAAGTAAAGTCTGAGTCCAAGGGGGCGTCCGATTTCTGTTCGAAGATCGCCCCACCTGAGATTTTCGATATCAGGGCAAATACACACTGCAAAATTGAAGTCGTGGATCGACGATTTTCCTTTAGCGAAACCAACTTAGCTTCCGGAAACCGCTTTCGCAACAAGCCGAAAGCCGCACTCGATGCCCCTCGAAACCGGTAAATGGCCTGATCCGGATCCCCAACCGCAAACACATTTCGATCCACCCCAGCGAGGTTCCGCAGAATTTCTATCTGCGCGAAATTCGCATCTTGAAACTCGTCTACTAGAATGAACCGCGTTCGTTTTCGTTCCGCTGAAAGTAATTGCGGGTCAGACTTAAGCAAGCCGTAAGCACGCGTGATCATGTGTCCAAATGTGCCTAGATTTTCTTCTTCGAGCATGGCCTCGACGGTAGCGTAAACATTGGCAATTTCGCGGCAGCGGCCAAGTATCTCCTCGCGGTTCAAGGCTTCGGCGCGCTTCGATTTGCAGACTCGAGGGATGGGTAGTTCGCCCCGTTCCAGACGCTTTACGTAATCGCAATATTTATCCGGCTCAACCAATTCGTCCTGGCAGCGGCGCATGAAATCAAGCAAGTCGTCCAGAAACTTTGTAAGATTGCCGGCCCGGATAAAATGATTGAGATTTAATTCGCGGAGCCGCCAGCGCAGATAAATCCACAGGTCCTTATCATCCAAAACTCCGAACTGCTTCCCGCGGCTGTGCAATAGATTGTTGCAGTAGGCATGAAATGTGCAAATCTGCGCTTTGTTGCTGCCCACTTCGGCTTCCACTCGCGCGCGCATTTCACGCGCCGCATTGTCGGTATAAGTTACGGCGAGAATTTCCTCGGGACAGGCGTGGCCTTCCCGAATCAAGTAAGCAATGCGCCGGCTCAAGACGGTCGTCTTTCCCGTGCCAGCGCCCGCGATCACCAGCATGGGACCATTCACATGCTGCACCGCTTCCTGCTGGCCTGCCCCCAATTCGAAAGACTGACCCTGAGCAACTGTCTTAGGGGATGCCACTGAACTGGAGAATAGCAGACATAGTTGAGGAAAATTTAGGCGGGACTACCACGATTCCGAGAGCACAATAACGAGAGCCGCAATCGCCGCAGTTTCAGCCCGCAACACCGTCTGTCCCAGTGATGCCGGCGTCCAGCCTCTATCCTGAAAAAGCTTCGACTCGGCATCCGTCCAACCGCCTTCGGGGCCAAGCGCGAGAATAACGTCCTCTGCTGGAATCAGGGCATCCTTTAGGGCGAGACCAGGCTGCGATTCCGAAAGCACGATTCGCAACGCAGCCGAAACCCCAAGCAGTTCTTTCAACTTCATGGGATCACAAATTTCCGGAGCACCCGCACGCCGCGACTGCTCCGATGACTCGCGCGCAATCCTGCGCCAACGTTCCGCCCGTTTAGCCGCGGCCATAGCGAGGTGAGATTCTGTCCGCTGCGCAATCACTGGAATAACTCGCGCCACACCCAACTCCGTACATTTCTCAATCGCCCATTCCATCCGATCAAATTTGAATACCGCCAGAGCCAATGTGATTGTCTTAGTCGTCGCGCTTGACCGTTCCTCGCCCAGGTCAAATTCCACTCGCGAATCAGATACCGCCGTCACGACCCCTGCACGGACGATTGTTCCAGTGGCAATGTCGAATTCTTGGCCGACTTGCGCCCGCAAGACTCGCGAAAGATGGTAAGCGTGCTCGTCGATTAGGGCTGCGTGATTCCCCGACACTTCGTCCGCAATCCAGCGGCGTCGAGTCATGGTTCATTAAACCACTAAGTTACCGCGTAGATGAATAATGAATGATGACTGGCGGAATGCAGACGCATTTACCTCGTTGAGGAGGCAACCATGCTCAGTGCGCTGTTGTCCGCGCGGAATTCGTCGGATTCGGCAACCGGAAGCTCAATCCGGAATACCGCTCCACCCTCTGCGCGATTATGGCAAGTGATCTTTCCCATGTGCTCTTGCACAATCCCGTAACAGGCGCTCAGCCCAAGCCCCGCGCCATGTCCAACGGGGCGCGTGGTATAAAACGGATCAAACACGCGTCCTGGTTCTTCGATCCCCGGGCCGCTATCCGAAAAATCCAACACCAGCTGATTACGATTGAGACGCGTGCTGACTGCGAACGCGCCTCCTTTCGGCGACATAGCTTGCATGGCATTCGTGATTAAGTGCAGAAATACCTGAAGCAGCTGATTCGCGTCTCCAAGAATATGCGGCAGGTCGCGTGCGAGATCCGTGCGCGCCTGGACGTTTGCGGTCCGAAGTTGGGGCTGGCAAAGCTTCACGGCGGTGCCAACTAAAGCGTTCAATTCCAATAAACGCTTTTCGGAGGGTGCCTGTTTAGCGAAGCTCAACAAACTGGCGGTCAGGCTCTGAGTTCGTCGAACTTGTTGCACGATTTTGTCCGTAATTGCGCGTTGTTCTCCATCCAATCCGGTTGCGGTGAGCAACTCGGAATAACCGAGCATCGCCGCCAGCGGGTTGTTCAGTTCATGTGCGGCCCCGCCCACTAATTGTCCCAGCGACGCCAGCTTTTCCGATTGCACCAACTGCGCTTGTACCCGGCTCAGGTTGTCGAATGACTCCTGCGAAGCGCGCAACAATCCTAATAGTTCCTGGTCAAGCAAGTGTTGCTTGAAAAAAATCATAGCCCCCATAATCAGCATGGTGAAAAGCGTGAGCACCAGGCGAAACTCTTTCACCGGAGCCGGAGCGGTGGTATCAAACATCGCCCAAGCGACAAATAGGGGAAGAGAAAAAACCGTCGCCATTCCCAGCCGAGCCATCCACACCGGAGGTCGATTCGAGGGCGTCGTCGCTTTGATCCCATTGACGAGATTATGCCCCAGGACTCCCACGCCGGTAATCCACGCCATCGAGGCCGCCAGCGGAAGATCATAGAGGCTGCCGGAGTGATATACATTCCTGGCCAAGGCCCAATTCGCCAGATAAGAGCTGAGCGAATACATCAACGTCGCCCCGAACAGGTGGGCGTAAAGCATTTTCCATTTCCCATGACTGCGCAAATAGACAACGGCCACGCACCCAAGAAACGCAAATTTTTCCGCCAGATACAACATGTTAAGGTTTGCGCTGTAAATGTCCCCGTCGATATTCACGTATTGCCATGGAATTACCGCGAACAGGTAGAGGTAGAGCCACCACAGCAGCAGCAAAGTGAAATCTAATGCTCCCAGTTTGAACGTACGATCATCGTGGCGCGAATTGGGCTTCACTGCCAGGGCCGCCATCATGGGAACGAAGTGCAAAAACAACACGATGTCTCCGGCAAAGGGATTCGGGACTTCCCGGTGCAGGAATACTTCGAAATACGTCCATAGAAGTTGGTAACTCAGCCAGAGCGAAACGCCGAACATTAGGAAAGCCCAAAAAATTCGCCTCCGCCCCCGCGTGGCGAGCACATTTGGCAGAAATGAAAGAGTTCCGGAAAGCAAAAGCAGACACTGGATGACATCGCTAATCAATGCCAGCGCGAGGCCCGCCGGCAGCAGAAGTGACACCCCTGCCTGGATAAAAACCAGGCCTACGGTTGCGAGTAACCAGATGCGCGAGCGTTTTGTCATACTATCTACATTGATTTTAGAGACTTCAGTTCCTCCGGGAATGTTACTGAAGTCATGCGGCGCCCTTTATTCGGCGACATTTGTGTCGGCAGCTGTCGCAAGCTGTGACATGGAACTTTCGCTTGCGCTTCCCGCGAAGTCCCCATAGTATCCGTCACATAAGTCAGCTAAAATCGGTTTAATCCCTTGTCATTTCAACCACTTCGACATCGCTTTCTGTGGAGACTCAGGGCCCCGATGGGTGCCGGAGAAGTGCGCCGAATTGAGCGCTGGCTGGCGACCGCACGAGTGTTTCTGGCAACAGCCGCACTGGTAACCGTATGGATGGATCCGGAACAGATCCGCTATTCATTATGGGCGCAGGGACTGCTCGCTTTTTATCTGGCCCAGAGCATGGTTATCATCTTGCTCCTGCGCCGCCGTCAGCAATCGACTCATTCCTTCCGCATTCTCGTGCACGCGGGCGACATCATTTGGCCGGCGCTGATTTCCGTTTTTGCCGCTTCCCAGGGCAATTCATTTTTTCTTTTTTTCGTTTTCGTAATCGCAGCCGCAGCTTATCGCTGGGGTTTATGGGAGACTGTCGCTACCGCGACCGTTTCCGTACTGCTTCTTTGGATTGACTCGGCGCTTCTCCATCATGTAAATACATTTCTTCAGTATCACGTCACGGCATTGCGGTTGGATGTCACGGAGTTTGAGCCCCGGCGTCTGTTCATGCGGTCCATATCTCTTCTGGTTATGGGCTTCCTGCTGGGATACCTCGCCGAGCAGCAAAAGCAACTGCGCGCGGAAAAAGCTGTCATCGCTCGAATTCTGGCAAAAGTGCGGGTCGAAGCGGGGTTGCGTTCCACCCTGCAAGACATCATCGGCGAAATGTTGGTGATGTATGGCGCAGACACCGCGCTAATCGCATCCCAGGAAAACAACAGCCATCACGTATTCATCGGTGAATTGCGATCCCGGAATACAGGCGCCTCCGAATTCAGATGGCTCGAAGCGGGCGCCTCAGCCCGCGAAATTTATCTGTATGACGATCATGCTACTTCGGCATTTTTTGCCGTCCGGGCGCCCTCCAATTCGGCGGGACGATTTACGTTCCGCGGTTTGAATCCGCAGGGCGACCGGGTTCGCGATTCAACTGGATCCACGCTGAATCGCATCGATGAACTCCACAGGTTCGACAGTTTGATCTCGGTCTCGTTCCTTTTCGGCCGGGAATGGTCGGGTCGCATTTTCTTATTTGATCCAACCTTGACCGGCGATACGGAAGAAGAACTCCGGTTTCTGCAAGAACTGGTTCGCCAGGTTGGTCCCGCGGTTTATAACGTTTATCTACTCAGCCGGCTGCGCACCCGCGCGGGCGCGCTCGAACGTGCCCGTTTTGCCCGCGAATTACATGATGGCGCGGTACAATCTCTGATCGCCGTTGAAATGCAGGTGGACGTGTTACGCCGGCAATCGACGACCAACTCGGGCATCGTTACCAGCGAGCTCGGCCGCATCCAGGGCCTGCTTCGCGAGGAAGTCCTCAAATTACGCGAGTTAATGCAACAGATGAAATCTTTGGACGTCGATTCCCGGCGGTTACTGGGATTTATCGGCGATACCGTGGAGCGATTTCAGCGCGAGACCGGCATTACGGCTCGGTTTCTTACCGTGATCGAGGAGTTGAATATGCCACAGCCGGTTTGCCGCGAAATTGCGCGAATCGTTCAAGAAGCGCTGGTAAATGTTCGCAAGCACAGCAAGGCCAGGCAAGTATTGGTCCGCTTGAACAGCGCCGCGGAACACTGGCAATTGGTCATTGAAGATGACGGATCAGGCTTCGCTTTTTCAGGCCGCCTGACTCAGGCCGAACTCGACTCCCTGGGAAAAGGACCTGTTGTAATTCGCGAGCGCGTGCGTTTAATTGAAGGGGAACTCACGGTAGAATCTACTCCCGGCCGGGGATCGCGCCTGGAAGTCAGTATTCCGCAGCAGCGAGAAGCCGCCTATGGATAGCAAGAAAGCGCACCCAATTCGAATCGTTATCGCCGATGACCATCCGATTTTTCGCGATGGGCTACGCCGCCTTCTGGAGGCTGAATCGGATTTGAAAGTTATCGGCGAAGCGTGCGACGGCGCGGAGGCTGTTAAGTTCGCCCGTCAACTGAAGCCCGAGATTCTTCTGCTCGATCTCGCCATGCCGCGCCATCCTGGATTGGATGCGCTGCGGGAGATGAGTTCTGCCACTTCTCCAAATTCAGTGCGAGTCATCCTGCTGACTGCGGCGGCCGAAAAAAATCAAATCGTCGAAGCCTTGCAGCTCGGCGCTCGCGGCGTGGTCCTGAAAGATTCCGCCACGCAGTTGCTGTTGAAAGCCATTCATGCCGTCATGGCCGGCGAATACTGGGTGGGACGCGAGCCAGTCTCCAATTTGGTGCAGTACCTGAGAAATTTGGTGGAATCTTCGGGAGAAGAAGCTCGTCAGCGAAAATTCGGCCTCACTCCTCGCGAACTCGAAATTGTCTCCGCCGTCGTCGCCGGTTATTCAAATAAAGAGATTGCCGAATATTTCAAGATCAGCGAAGACACGGTAAAGCATCACCTGAGTAATATTTTCGACAAACTCGGCGTTTCGACCCGCTTGGAATTAGCGCTGTTCGCGGTCAACCAGTCCCTGCCTCTGAAGCCGATTGTTTAATTGAAGTTGAGAAATCTGCGCCGGCTCTTCGAAACAAAAGAGGAGGATTGGAATTATCTATCCCTGCTGTTCTTCCCAAGCGACTTTGAACTAGATTTGCTAAAAGTGGTGGAGTAGTCCGCTGCATGGTCAATTCGCAGCCGCTCTTTGGTCAGGAGAATCGCCAATCCTCTGCCGCTGGCGTTTTTACCATATGGCACTTTAGTGCCATACCGAACCCCATCAAGGCTATTGCATTGATTCGCTTAGGCGAACTAGGATAGTCGCAACCGGGACAATATAGGGGACATCTCTGGCTATATGAACCTGGGCTGAAAATTGTTTCTGTAGACAGTATTGCCATCCGCGAAGGAGGAGCCCGTGTCAAAGTTTCTGCGTCAGCTCTGGTCAGATGAGGAAGGCCAAGACATAGCCGAATATGCCGTCATGCTGGCTGTGATTTTGGTGATCGTCGTCGGCACGATTCGACTCATTGGGACCAACGCCAACACTGTCTTTTCCCAAGTCGGCAGCTCGATACCGTAAACGCCGCTCTAAAAAGCCATATCGCGATCAATTCAACGGCGCCCGGGATCAATTCGCCGGTCCACTCGCCGTTACTTTATCGTTGCCTGGGGTCGAAAGACGCGTCAGATATGGGAAGAACGGAGTCACTTCAAAAGGCATCTTCTCGCTTGATGTAAGAATAGCCACCGGTTTGGTCCTTACCAATTCAATCCTGTTGCTCCACGGATCTACTCTAATCCTGCCCCCGAGCGGTAATGCCGCAATCTGATCCGTTCGTTCCGGATGCAATTGTGGCGCGTTATTCAACAGCGCCGACATTCGCGTAGAATTTCCGCTTGCCAGGCTGTTCCCCAGGTGCGGACGAATCAAATTCTTTAACTCGGGCGCATGTTCTTGCAGCGCCTTCAGAAACAAACCAGCATTGCCTAATTTGTCTTTGTAAGGAGAGTGCTCCAGCAACTCTAAAGCTTTTTTATCCGCCGCTTCTTCATCCGCGGAGTCGCGCGCGAAATCCATCCGCTGAAAAGTATTTTCATCCGGGAATAACATGCGGTCATTAAACGCGAATTTTGTGTCCAGGCGATGGCCCAGTACGATGTGACTCAACTCGTGAGCCAATACCATGGCCAGCGAAGCTTCGTCCGGCAGCACATCCAACAAACCTCGGCTCACCACGATTGTGTGTCCGATCGTGAACGATTCCAAAGGTGAAGTTAGAAGCACTCGCGTGCGAACCTCCGGCTCTACGACCACATTGTTGGTGACGATTAAATTATTCACCACCGTTTGCAGAACCTTGTCGACGTCGCCTTCCGGCGCGAGCAATCCTTCCTTTTCCAGCCGCTCGAGTGCATTCTGTTCAGCCTCACTCTCCCAGTGCCGCTGGCTTTCCACCGGGGACGCATCCTGCGCGCTGGCGCTCTGGTCGTTCACCGACTGTTGCGGGGCATCCACTACGATCTGCGAAAATTCTTCATTCTGTCCTGCCTGATGCAGTTCGTATCCCCAAAGCCGGGTCTGCGCCTTGAAGTGCAGTTTGTGCCCGCCGCGATACAGCAGATCAGACTCCTCGCTGTATATATACGCTGGCAACCACAGTCCAGGACGCATATTCAAACGCCAGCTATCAAAGTGCAGATAGTAGCTGTACTTTTCGCGGCCGCTATAAGTTCCGTTGAACCGGACAACGTTATACTCCTGATCTTCCACCCAAATTCTTCCTACAAATCTTCCCTTCGCGTTCTTGTCGCTGGGTTCAACGTCAATCACCAGGCAGCGAACCGAGCCCAGGAACTCTCGTCTGACAAAAGTAAATTTGTAAAACTTTTTTTGGAAATCGTCGTCCAGCACCACCATCTGCGCAAATCCCAGGGGAAGAAACTTCATTCCATACAAGCCCGTGAGAGTGGAAACGAATTTGCGGCCAAATCCGGGCTGCCCCATGAATGACCGGTCCTCCGTTCCCTTGGTCATGTCAAGGCGTCCCAAAAAATACTGATCGCTCACCGGAACTGCCTTATCCTCATTCCCTTTCAGATTTTGGATATAAGTTTCCACTAGCGGATGCCGGTGTCGCATTTGAGCCAGGAAGTAATGTTCCCGTTCCGCGACTCTGTCTATGACTTGATCAAACGATGGCGAAGCGCTAACGCTAGTTTGTTCCGTCGGCGAATTTGGCGCGCTCACAACCTGGCTCGTCGCCGCTGCGGGTAGCAAACCCGCAAGTAACGCTGCCGCCAAAAAAGTTCGGCTCAAAGCCGGCATCACAAAGTATTGCAAGCTACTGCGAAATCGTGACATAAACCCCTTTTATAATTCGTTAGGCCAACTGGAAGACAATATGTAACGTCCCGGTAAAGTCCACAGGCTGTCCATCTTTCTGCGCCGGATTAAAACGAATCTGTTGCGCCGCTTTGATTGACGCCTCGTCCAAACCATGCCCTAAGCCATGCACCACGCGAACCACGCGAACCGCCCCCGAACTCTGAAACACCACTTCCAGCAAGACCTCTCCTTCGATATGCAGCCTTCGTGCCTCTTCAGTGTAGGCCGGAACTGGCTTGGAAAGTATTTCCGCCGGCTTAACGCGCGCAATCAACTCCGTATGCTTCGCAGCATTTTGATTCGCGTCCCCGGCCTGGACATCCCCGAATCCGCCGGCGTGGATCGTTCCGTTTAATGGAGCGGCCGTGGCGGTTGCGGTGCCATCTCCGAAGCCAGTGCTGGCAACCATTCCAGCTCTGCCGTGCTGCCCTGCGGTGCCATTGCCATTGCCATTTCCGCTGCCGGATGGCAGATCAAACGCACCTGCTCGCGCTATCGTCACCTGTCGATCCTTATTCTCTCGCGAGGAAGCCCCGCGAGGATCCCCAAAACCGCCAGTCTGCACCTCCTGAGGCGGCTTCTCGATGGTAGGGACCTGCGAACTTCCAGTGGAAAAGACATTCGTTTTAATTGCCTCTTTTGGAATCACGGTAACGGGAGTCTGTATCGGCATCTTGTTCGAAATCTGAATCTTTGGCGCAACCGGCGCCTCGGGGCGCTCCACTCGCGGCAAAATGCGGGGCAACTTCAAAGCATTTGAGGGTGCCTTAAACTCCATTACCGGTGCCGCGTGGATCGGCTTCACCGGCGCCGGATCCCTATCCACAGGCGGAGGCGTGTTAACTAACCGCACCGCCCGATAATTGGGCAAGTGCGCCGTCAGCGCGTTAGGATGCAAAATTGCCACCCACAATAAAACGATGACCAGGATTGCCTGCGATCCCAGGCTGAAGATAAATTCCTTCCACGGAGGTCGTCGATCCGGAAGCATCGCTACCGGACCCCATAGCGTCCCGGAAATCAGAATCGTTCGCTGCGAAATTTCCGGCACATCCTCTATTTCCAAAGTCGAGTTTGAGAATTTATTCATCGCATATCAATCGCGTGCGCCAGTCTTAAAACTCTATCCCTTTTCCGTTGTTCGATAAAGGCTCTCGCACCGCTTTTCCACAAGCAATCGCTAAGAACATTACTTATTAATACTTAGGCGTGCGCCGTCGAAGAGTACTTAGGGCAGTGCCGGCAATCGGCGTTAATATCCAAGCGCCGGTGGCTGGGTTAAAATCACGGCGCGACATGCGTCTAATTTCCCTCATATTAATAGCCGCCGCTGTCTTCCTATTGTTCTTGGCCAATGCCGCACGCTTTTTGGTGATTGACCAGCCCCGGCCCTCCGACGTAATCCTGGTTGTAGCGGGAGAAACTGCGTACCGCCCGGCCCGCGCGCTAGATCTTCTGCGCCGTGGATTTGGACGCCGGTTGATTCTTGATGTCCCCGCCAATGCCGACTTATTTGGGACCAGCGAACTAGATCTCGCACAACGCTATGTCGAAAGTCTTCCCGAAGCCGGCTCTATCAAGATATGTCCCATTTACGGGCTCTCCACTAAAGCCGAAGCTCACGATGCAGGCCGCTGTCTCAGCAACTCCGCTGCGGAAAATATTTTGCTGGTGACTTCCGATTACCACACCCGCCGCGCGTTGAGCATCTTCAAAAAAGAATTGCCTAAACATGATTACAGTATTGCCGCCGCCTACGACCCTCAACAATTCGGGGTGCATTGGTGGCGGCATCGTGAATGGGCCAAAACTTTTTTATATGAATCGTTACGCCTGGGCTGGTGGGAATTGATCGACCGCTGGCATTAGACGGTGATGAAGTTCTAATTGACCGCCCTTTCCTTACCAGCTACGATTGCCCATATGTTTCGCGGCGTAATACGCATTCTGGTTAGCGCGTCGCTGATTTGGATCGGTCCCGCATCGCTGATCGCCGCAGACGCTGGCGCGGTGCTCTACGGCAAAGGCGTTGTGCTTCGTAATAATACTGAGATAGGGACTTCTGCTGCTATCTTCCCGGGTGACCTGATTGAGACCAAGTCTGATTCCACCGGCAATCTGAATTCGTTAGGAACCAGCGTGATCATTCTTCCCAATTCCCTGGTGGAATTCGAAGGGCAGAGCCTCTCCGTCGAGCACGGCTCCGTGAGCGTAGGCACCTCTCACGGCATAAGCGTGCGTGTCGGTTGCATAACCATCGTTCCTGTATCCAGTGCATGGACTCAATTTGAAGTCACAGATGTAAATGGAACCGTGCATGTTGCGGCGAAGAAGAATGATGTTCGGCTGGAAACGCAGACCAAACTGGAGTCGACGAAAGAAACTTCATCGCACAAGAGCGGAGATTTGCGCGAAGGGGAACAAACCACCCGCGACGAATCCGACGGTTGCAAGGGGGGCAAGAAAGACGCCGCCACTCCTCCCGCTGGAACCGGCGGCATACTTAGTTCCCAATATGTAAAGGACGGCGCCATAGCCGCGATCGGTGGGCTTGGGCTCTATTTGCTTCTACAGCCTGACGATGCTGCCAGCCCCTGGAAGCCCTGACGCACTAATCAGCGGCGAGCCCACGAGAGGCCGCGTTCGTTTTTTGACACTCCGAACTCGCACTGCTACGATCAACCACTACGATCACCGATTTAATCCACGCATCCGTCCCCGTCGTCTAGCCTGGCCCAGGACATCGCCCTTTCACGGCGGTAACACGGGTTCAAATCCCGTCGGGGACGCCACATCAATAACTTACTGGCAGAATGTCTACTCCCTGTTTAACAAGAGGATCGGAAATCGCGGGTTCCGATGAAGAATCCGTCCCTGCGGCGAGGTCACCTTGCTGCCGGACCCGGCGGACTAAAGCAGGAACTAATCGAGGGTGAGCTATGGCTTTTCTCTCGGAATCGATGCATGATGTCCGATAATCGCCAGTACTGCGATGTGTGGATGCGTGCACTGGCGGTCGGTGCATTCGCTCTTGGCGCAGTGGCGATCGGAGCGATCGCGGCGGCTGCAATGGCGATCGCGCGTTCGCGAGTCCTGGAGGCTCGCATTGAGAAGCTCTCCAATGGCACACTCACAGTGGACCATCTGAACGAGTGCTCCCGATAAGTCCTTGCTGGCCTGCCGCAGTGTGATTCATCGGGGACGATCACGGGATAACCGGCAGTAATCCGCCCTGGACGAAGGAATGAAGACTTGCCGCCTGAGAATTTGCTGATCAAGTGCCGAAGCCACGCTGGCTGCGGATTCAATGTGTCAACCATGTGTTTGCTCTACACTTGTGAGAATAGGGAGTCGTGAGGGTGGGCTAAATTGAAAGCTGCCGTCTTTACATCAGTACAAACGCCGCCTGGATCATTTCTTCAAATCGAGGAGGTCCCCCGTCCACAGCCTGAAGGCGGCCACGTCTTGCTTCGGGTTGTCGCCTGCGGGGTTTGCCGCACTGATCTGCACATCGTGGAAGGAGATCTCCCGGCACTTCGACCGCAACTCATTCCTGGTCATCAGATCGTAGGCGAAGTAATGGAAGGCGCGACCGCGGATTTACCGATTGGAACCCGTGTCGGTGTTTCGTGGATGGGCGGTGTAGATGGCGACTGCTGGTACTGTCATCACGAAATGGAAAATCTTTGTGAGAGGCCTACCTTTACAGGCTACACGGTGGATGGAGGCTACGCCGAGTATGTCCTCGCGCGGACTGACTTCGTCTTTCCCTTGCCTCCTGGTTTGGACGACGTTCATGTGGCTCCGTTGCTCTGCGCAGGCATCATTGGCTTTCGCAGCTTACGGGTTGCGGGCATTGAGCATGGCGAGCGAGTTGGGCTTTTTGGTTTTGGAAGCTCCGCAAGCTTAGCCATCACCATTCTGCAATCCTGGAAATGCGAAGTCTATGTTGTGACCAGAGGCGAATCCCATCGAAAATTGGCCGCTTCGCTCGGCGCAACTTGGGTCGGCAAAGAAGATGACAAGCCACCCGTGCCGCTCGACCGCGCCGTTACGTTCGCTCCCAGCGGGAAGGTCGTGGTGAGTGCCCTTGCAAGTTTGCGCAAAGGTGGAGTGGTTTCAATCAATGCAATTCATCTTGACCAGATGCCTGCCTTTGACTATGACAAGCTGCTTTGGGGCGAGCGGCAGATTCGCAGCGTGGCCAATATGACCCGACAGGATGCGCGCGACTTTCTGAAGATCGCCCATGATCTCAATATTCGCCCGCGAGTCACCGTATTTCCGCTGGAAGACGCAAACCAGGCCCTCCTCTCTGTGAAAGAGGAAACTGGGGATGGTTCAGCAGTGATCGTGCCTTGAACAGGCTGGTGCTGTCTTAATTTCAGATGTGCCGCGCTTGCGGGGGACGCTCTCCGGTGACCGGTAGCGGCCGAACCCCTCTAGCCGCGAGGGAAGTGAAATGCAGACTCCGGCTGGGGTGGCGCTTCTCGCCGAATACGCCCTTGGCCCATTTGCTAATCCACGCAATCGGTCGTAGCCAGCGTGGCGTTCCGCAACTTTCGCAGCCGAAAAGCGGGCGCACGTCGGCTAGGATGGCATAGCTCAAGTTGAGTATCATCTGAAATGGTCGGAATCCAAATATGCTGACGGCGAAACTTCCGGCAAACCATTTGGTGTTGGGCAAACTCAGCAGAACCTCGGCGACGGCTTCTCCGCCGAGCTTCATCGAGCCATCGGGCATGAGGAGATGGATCGTCTCATAGGCGTCCCGGATGTCTAGGTCCGGATGGAGCCACCAGCAGCGCATCCGGGTCGTCGCCAATCGGTTGTACGATGAGGGTCGTCTCGCCCGAACTGCTCTGCGCTGACCTCTGCACCCAATGCCCAATGCCCAATGCGGCGGCAGACAGCGCATTCGTCATTGAACAACAGGATAGGCGTGCTCTGTTTCTGCATCTGTGGCGCTTGGCCTCATTTCATGATTCGAATGGTTGCGTCACCGCTGTCATGACGCTCGATACTGTCGGGTGTGGTCCCTCGACTCGTCCAACTTCTTTCCCGTTCAGAAACATGATCAAAGTTGGCGTGCCCAGGATCTCGAAGCTGTCGGAGAGCTCCTCCTCGACCGCGGTATTAACTCTGAAGATCTTCTCGTTGGACTTCACCGTCTCCGCCACCTTTTCAAGGACAGGCTCAAGCGCGCGGCAGTGTGCGCGCCCGTAAGACATGAACTCAACCGCGATCGGTCCCGCCGCGCCTAGCACCAGCGAGGAGAATGTGCTGCCAGTGACGGTTCCTATAATGTCGCTCGACCCACGTCTTCGCGGAGTTGTTCGGGGAACTTCTAACGTCTCGTTAATCATCGGTCTACCTATCAGATTTACTTGAGCGAGCGGGGCCGGCCACCTGACCCGCAAGATGCGCCGGAACTTGGTACGGCCGGGCCGCGTCCGGCGTTATGCCGCGACTTATAGTCTCCTCGGCAACTTCCCATCGTTCTCGAACCATTTACAGATCTCTTGCGAAGGCTGCACCAGCGGTTGCGAAATGCTGATCAACTTCCGGGCGCTCGTTCTTCGTCTTGATTGGAGCGAAGTCAAGGACCGCGCGTGACGGCACATCGCCATGTTCGAGCCGGTCGAAGATCTGGTTGATCGACGATAGCGGCTGCAACTCGATATCGGCTTTGACCTTGCCTCCGACAGCGAAGGCGAGGGCTTCCGCCATGTCCTGACGGCTGCCGACGAACGAACCGCGGATGGTGATGCAGTTGGCTACTACATCGAAGAGCGGAACGGGGAATTCGCCTGGCGGCAGCCCGACCAGGACACACGTGCCACGCTTCCGGGTCATACCAACTCCTTGCTTGAATGCGATGAGCGAAGGGGCGGTAATCAGAACACCATGAGCGCCGCCGCCGGTCGCCTTCTTTACAGCGGCTGCCGGATCTCCAGTCTTGGCATTGATCACGAAGTCGGCGCCAAGACGCGTGGCATGGGCCAGTTTGCCGGCGTCGATATCGATTGCGCAGACGAGCAGTCCCATGGCCTTCGCATATTGGATGGCCAGGTGACCGAGTCCGCCAGCGCCCGAGATAGCGACCCATTCGCCGGGCCGTGCCCCGGTCTCCTTAATGCCTTTGTAAGTCGTGATTCCGGCGCAAATTAACGGCGCAGCTTCCGCAGCTGTAAGGCCGGTAGGAATATGGGCAATATAATTCGGATCGGCCAGGAGGTAATCGGCGAAACCGCCGTTCCTGGTGTAGCCGCCGAACTGCGCCTGAGCACACACCGTTTCCCAGCCAGTCAAGCAGTACTCGCAGTGACCACATGCCGAATAGAGCCACGGCACCCCGACCCGGTCGCCCTCTTTCACGATAGCCACGCCAGATCCAACGGCAACCACCAAGCCGATTGCCTCATGCCCAGGAATGAACGGGAGTGTGGGCTTCACCGGCCAGTCGCCATGGGCCGCATGGAAATCGGTGTGGCATACGCCGCAGGCCTCCGTTTTCACCAGAATTTGTCCGGCTCCGGGGGAGGGAACATCCCATTCCTGAATCTGCAACGGTGTTCCAAATTGTTCGACGACCGCAGCGTGCATCTTGAGTGGCATGGATAGCTCCTCTTTAATTCTTCGTCCGGCAGGAAATTCGAGTTTACCAACAGACGTCTCGTTCTTCTGAGCAAGAGTGCTCACTCTTTTTCGGCCTGATAGGGTGTACCGTCTGCAAGAGGGAATATGGATCACAATGAATCAGTCCGGGAATCCGAGCACCTCATGTTGAAACAGGCCGACCACGCGCACGACGCGGCAACTGAACTTGAAGCCTTGGTCTTGCTCATGCCCAGTGAGAAATCTCGACAGCTCGCACAGCTTCAGGTGAAGGCGAGATCAATGAGTTCTTCGTGGGTTAAAACCGAATATGCGGCTGCTCGGGGAACATAAAATATTGCCGCTAATAAAAGCTCTATCCCCAACCTGTAGAGTTGTGACAATCGGGTCATCTCTCTTCGCGACATGGGATTCGCAACCGCGCCCCCAGTACTGCAATCGCGGAGGCCCCGATAAGAAACTCGACAGTTGAACTGGGCATCATTTTTGAGTTTCGTCCCCCCCGATGTTTTGTTCTGAAGAAGTGGGAGAAGTTCCTTCCCGTTCGATTAAGGCGCAAGTCAAACTCGACGAGACCTTCTCAGAGACAGAGCGAATGTGAAGATCGCGTTGCGGAAATGGCAGTTCGATGTTTTCTTTCCGGAATGCCTCGAAGATCGCAAAGTACAGATCGCTCTTCAACCGGGACGGAGTCTGTACTTGCTGTACAGTCCAGACGCGCAGCTCGAAATTCAGCGTGCTGTCTCCGAACTCGGTGAAAATCACCTCCGGACTTGGTTCAGCAAGCACGTCAGGATGAGTCCGCGCAACCGCAAGAATCGATTCCCGGGTAGTGGCTCCGTTTGAAAACATCAATGAGTTATCGCATAGTGTCCGCACAGATTGGTGCTGGCTTGCAAATGCATAGTTTTGGCGGTTGACATGAAGGTCGGGCGCGGGTAATATTTCCGCGGTGGCAGCAGGAGCAACACATAGAAATACTTTATGCACAAAAGCTACTTAATGAGCAATGCCGTTCTTTGGGCCGCTGCAATCCTTGCTTCGGCGGTGATTCATGCGCCTGTTGTTTTAACCATCATTATCTTGCCGACATTGGCTTTCGCCTCTCTCGTAATAATCCGTCCCAAGTCTAAGGATTCGGATTGTCAAAAAATCACGCCATTCGCCTAACAGAATCGGCGGAGCCAAACTAAATTAAATTTGCGCCGAGAGCAGTTCTTCCACAGTCCAAACGTGGTCTGTGATCCCAGCTTCCATTGATGGTGTCACGCGCAACGATTGATGAATCCGACAGAAGTTGTAATGCATTTTGCCAGAGAAATTTCAAACTGAGCCACTACCAAATATTCCAATCGCAATCAGCACGAGCAGGAACAACGCCAAAAGCGCAATCAGCCATGCTCGGGGTATCTTCATTTCAAACGCTCCTCATTCGTCGAGACCTGCAATTCCACTCTTCATATTCAGCCTCAAAGTTTCTCACAAGGTCTCGCACGGCGGCGTAACAATCTCCCGCGGAGGGCGCGCCCCGACCGTCGGTCAGAGACCGGCGGCCAAGCTGCGTTAAATGCGACGCGCAAGACGCCATCGCTAACCACTCAGAAACATTTCAGAAGTGTTCCAATTTCGCGGTCGGGGCGGGTTGGCGCTGCGATTTACGGGAATCGAGGAAGGCCACGATATTGTTGAGGTCCTGACTGCTGAGCGTCCCTCCGAATGCCGGCATGTTGGTTCCACCGTTTACGATCCGGATAATAATTTGGTCGGTTGAGAGTCTGTCTCCGGCATAAGTGAGATCGGGGCCGCGATGGCCTCCGTATCCAGAAATGTTGTGACAATACTCGCATCCTTTGGAGCGAAACAATTGCGCGCCTTCGTAAACCGGGCCACTGCTCGCATTGATCACGTTCGCAGGCAAAGGCGGGGCCGTGAAATCCGGAGACCATGGGGCTTTCTTCCCCTCAATCCATAAAGTGCCAATCATCATCCAGCAGGTGATCACCAGCAGAATCGCCCAGGGACGGCGCAACGCGCTGCGTTCACCCTTGTTCGCGATCAGCGGAGGCAAAATCAGGAACAGGACGAACAAGAGCGGCGCGAGAACGATGACCAAATTTTCCACCTTCGGCGGGGTCAGCGCGAGAAGCGCGAAATACCACAGCAAATACCAATCGGGACGAGGCTCTGCGTTTAGAATCGTCGGGTCCGGCGGTTTCGAAAGGTGTGGCGCGCCCACGAACCAGGCAAGGACCACAAGCACTACCACCACAGCGACGCCAAAAACGACATCGCGCCACGCGGCATACGGCCAGAATGGCAGGCCCTCTCTTTTGAGCATGGCTTCATACCATGCGCGATAAGTTTTGGGGTCGACTGGCCGTCCTTTTTTCGGAGGCTCCGAAATTCCGTTTCGGATGACGAAGTACAGATGCATGCCGATGAAGCCGAACAGCAGCATCGGAATGAAGAAAACATGAAAGGCGAAAAAGCGGCTAAGCGTGGCGCCGCCGACCGTGTCGCCCGCCAAAATGAAATGTGCGATTGTCTTCCCAATGATCGGTACACGTCCCGCCTGTTCGGCCGCGATGTAGACCGACCAAAAAGCAATTTGATCCCAGCGTAGGAGCTGTCCGGTGAATCCCATCCCCACGATCAGCAACAGCAGCGCCGACCCGCTGAGCCAACTCATCTCGCGCGGATATTTATATGCGGCCATCAAGTAGGTCCGTGTCACGTGTATCCCAACCAGCAAGACCATCGCTGATGCGCCGAAGTAGTGCATGCCGCGGAGGAGGTGTCCCCACTTCGCTTGATTGGTGATGAACTCGAGTGTGCCGTATGCGTTCGCGGTGGAGGGAACGTAAATGGTCGCGAGCGCTATGCCGGTGACAACTTGAATAATGAATGCGACTAGTGTGGCGCTGCCGAAGACGTATGCCCACCCGGTGTTAGGCGGCACAAGGTGCCCGGCTGTAGCCTTCCAAACGGTTGAGGCCCCGGTGCGGTCGTCGAACCATCGCCAAAGTTTTATTAGCGTCTGCATGACGTGGTTAGGTGATCGGGGCTTCGCTGGTGAGAATTTCTACGTTTCCACTTTGCACACGTACCGGATATTTGGTCAGGCCGCGAGGAGGAGGGCCGGCGGCAACTCTGCCGTTCTTGTAGTAAACGCCTCCGTGACAGGGGCAGAGAAAAAGCTGCGCATCGGATTTCCATCGCACCGGGCATCCCAGGTGGCTGCAATTCGCGGAATACGCAACGAAGTCGTCCCCCTTCTGGCGGTAGAGCCAGGCTGCCGTCTTCTGCGTGAGGCCTGCCCAGGGAAGCGCGGAGCTGTCATCGAAAGAGACTTCGACAATATCGCCTTCCTTGAAATCACTGGCCGCACCGACGGGCCGCCAGATTCGCGGCACTTCCCGCAGCAAGGGCGCGATCAGAAAGCCGACTATGGGCACCCCCACCAGAACCGCTGCAAATCCGCTCAGCGCGAGGCTGATTCGATTGAGAAAACGGCGCCGGTCAGGTTGTTGCGGGTCGCGAGAGGCAAGCTCGTCAGATGCGGGCGCCGCTTCATTCTCATTCACGCTCATGGCGAAGTTCTCCAATCCATCCGGCTGATGCCAGGACAAATAAAACCAGACCTAATAATGAAATGACGTAAGACGTCAGCAATCCCCAGAGGAGACAGACTATTGCCAATGCCAACACCGCGGGACTGTAAGTGTCGCGCGGAATAATTTGCGGACGCGGCGGGTTCCACGTGCTCTCTGCGGATGAGCCAGCGAGCTTAGGCTGATCTGAAGTGGGATTATTTGTCATGACCATACTCCACGGTTGGGCTGGCGAAAGTAAGCGCTGGAATTGGAGATGTCTCTCCCATCGGACCGGAATACCAGCGGATGATCGTGGTAAGAAGAAATCCCAGATAGATAAGGCAAACCGGTACCCACATGAGTAGTCCGCCAAGTTGTTGATCAATGCGTGGAGTGATTCCCCAGTCATTGCGCAGCAGCGGAAGAATTCCCAGCGAATCGACCGGCTGCAAGTAAGCCGGATAAATTCCGACCGGAGCAAAAGTGATCAAAATCGCCAGAACAGTGTGCGCCGTGCATGCGCCAAATAGATATACAACCGCACCCAGAGGAGATAAGCGGGATTCCGCCAGCGGATTCAGCACCGGCCACCAGAAAATCGTGGCTGTGACAAGAAACATAACGTGCTCGGCAATATGGATTCCCTCATGCGAAAGCGCGGCGTTGTAGAGCGGCGGCCAATGCCAGAGCCACATACTTCCGACTCCAAGCATCCACGCGAGCAGAGGCGTGCTCAAAACATGCTCCGCTCGTCCGGCCACCGAGTTTCGTAATAGCCGCTGAGCAAGCTGCCGCGGAATGCCCATAATCAGCAAGGGCGGAACTACTAAGATCAAAAGAATGTGCTGCACCATGTGCGCGCTGAAAAGATACTCATCCGCAAGTGTGTCAATCGGCGAGACCAGTGCAAGGAACAACAGCAAAACTCCCGCCGTAAAAGATAGCGATCGCAACTGAAACCGAAATCGCAGAACAGCCGCATAACAACCCAACAACAAGGCGCATCCGATGATCACGGATGGCTCCCAGTCCCACGTCGATACCAATAAGTGCCAGTTGGTCATAGCGAACACCTCAACGACGCCTCAAAAAAGAGCCCATACGTAAATCACAGAAAAAATAACCACCCACACCCAGTCCACAAAATGCCAATAGAGTGCCACTGATCGGATGGCATTTGATCGTCCATCCTGAAAATCACCAGCCAGCGCCAGACCGAACAGAGTGCACAGGCAGAGCAATCCCAACAAAACATGCAGGCCGTGAAATCCGGTCAGAGTAAAAAACGAAGTGCCGAATACATTCCGGCTCACAGTTACATTTTCGCTATACAGATGAAGATATTCGCGCCCCTGGCCGAAGAGAAAAATCGCGCCGAAGATAATTGTCGTAAGCAGCCAACCCTCAAAGCCGCGGCGGCTGCCACGCCTGAGCTTTCGTTCCGCCGTCCCCATGGTGAAGCTGCTGGCGAGAAGAAACAGAGTATAGATACCAGTTTTTAGCGAGTCCAAACTGTTGCTCGCGTTCGGACCAGAGGTCATCGTAGCGTGGAAATATACGTACGCAATAATCAGGAACGCGAAGAACGCGCCCTCCGAGATCAGGAAGAGCGTCACGGCGAACTCATACGTATCAACCGTCACGAAACGTTCGATGGTATTTTCAGTGTCCATGTTTCCAGTCCGGATCTTCCGGGTGCGCGATATCCCAAAGCGGCCGCCGGCTGCGTATCGGCGGCAAGAGATCAAAATTGTGCGGCGGCGGCGGAGAGGTCGTCGCCCATTCTAGTGTCCACGCATCCCACGGATTGTTCCCGGCTGGCTCTTCATCTATTGAGCTGGTGATCAGGTTCCACAAGAAAATAGCCACGGCGATGCCCATGATTCCCGCTCCGATAGAAGAAATCATATTCAGAGCCGCCCACCCCGGTAAGTCGGGATAGGTGAATACGCGGCGCGGCATTCCGATCAGTCCCAGAAAATGTTGCACCATGAATGTCATGTTGAAACCCAGCAGCATCAGCCAGAAATGCCATTTGCCCAGCTTCTCTGACAGCATTCGTCCACTGATTTTCGGAAACCAATAGTAGGCGCCGGCGAAGAGTGCGAAGACCGTGCCTCCAAAAAGAACATAATGAAGGTGGGCCACCAGATAGTAGGTATCTGTCACCTGCCAATCAATGGGGAAGGCCGCAAACGAAATTCCGCTCAGACCGCCGATGGTGAACGTCACCAGAAAACCCGTGGCGAAAAGCATCGCAGTCGTAAAGCGAATCGATCCTCCCCACATGGTTGCAATCCAATTGAAAATCTTTACTCCCGTAGGGACGGCAATCAACATGCTGCCTATGGCGAACACAACATCTATAGAGTGACCCAAGCCAACCGCGAACATGTGATGCGCCCACACCAGAAAACTCAACACGGCGATGGCCACGGTGGATGCGGCAACGAATTCGTAGCCATAGATTACTTTGCGCGAAAATACCGGGATCACTTCTGAGATCATCCCAAAGGCCGGCAGTACAACGATGTAGACCTCGGGATG
>Ga0182015_10001685_pt1 | contig 28608 bp, 19 predicted proteins | sample 712P3MmetaG_FD_120478 | JGI IMG/M metagenome (GOLD analysis project Ga0182015, IMG submission 120478) | Permafrost microbial communities from Stordalen Mire, Sweden - 712P3M metaG | ecosystem: Environmental > Terrestrial > Soil > Wetlands > Permafrost | place: Sweden: Stordalen | collected... | reverse complement strand
TCCTCGTCTGCACAAATCAAAGGCGGCCATCTCTGGCCGCCCTCTTTTTCTTTCCTGCGAATTGTTTAGCTGCGAAGTGGTTTATGCACCCTTCACGTTCTCGGCCTGCCAGCCCTTCGGGCCTTTGACCACGTCAAACTGCACTTGCTGACCTTCCTGCAGGCTGCGGAAGCCGCTCGCCTGAATGGCCGAGAAGTGCACAAATACATCCTCTCCGTTCTGGCGGCTGATGAAACCGTAGCCTTTGGCGTCGTTAAACCACTTCACTGTTCCTGTTTCCATGGTGTTGCAATGTTCCTTTTTCTTTGATGTAGCGCTCAAACTTTGGAAGGCTTCTTCTGCAGGCAGGTCACGCGCTTGTTGGCGGAGGAACTGGGTACTGCGAAGGAACTCTAAAGATCAAACGCAATTAAATTGTATGTGAAGAGCCACCAAAAAGCCACAATATTTCGCTACTTGCAAACTTAAGTATATGTAGCATCAATGACTTAGGAGGAGTCCGGCCGTTTCGGGCCAAAGGCTCGATTTGCCAGCCAGGCGACAAAAGATACATCATCAGGGTACATGATCAAGAACCTGCTTTTCGGCAAAGCTTTGATTGGAATTGCACTCGTGACTCCGGCTTGGGCGGGGATTGTGGAAGATGTCCGCGAGGCTTTGACCCAAAATGGTTTTTCCACAGCCGAGGGTGAACTCAAGTCTTACCGCGCCAAGAACGGCGTCAGCGGCGAATACGTCGAGGCCTACTCGTGGATGGCGCGCGCCGCTCTCAGCGCTCGCGACTACGATCAGGCGGCGGCCTACGCCAAACAAACCAGCGCCCTCGCTATCGAGCAACTCAAGCAGCGCCCGCTCGATGCCGAACCACACCTGCCGCTCGCCCTGGGCGCGGCCATCGAAGTTGAGTCACAGGTGCTGGCAGCTCGGGGCCAGCGTAGACAAGCGATAGCAGTTCTCGAGAACGCACTCGACAGCTATGGCAATACGTCGATCCGCGCCCGCCTGCAGAAGAACCTGAACCTGCTGTCGTTCGAAGGAAAACCTGGGCCTGCACTCCGCACGGAACAATTCTTGGGGTCGAAACCGCCCACGCTTGCTCAGCTCAAGGGTTCGCCCGTACTGCTTTTCTTCTGGGCGCACTGGTGCGGTGACTGCAAAGCGGAAGCACCCATCGTGACGCAGCTTCGGACAGAGTTTGCGCCGAAAGGATTAACCGTCCTCGGCCCCACTCGACTCTATGGCTATACCGCCCAAGTCGAGAACGCTACGCCGAGCGACGAACTCGCCTACATCGACGCCGTGCGCCACCGCTTCTACGCCGGCCTGCTCGATATGCCGGTTCCTGTCAGCAAATACAACTTTGAGACGTACGGCGCTTCCACTACGCCGACGTTAGTATTGCTCGACCGCACGGGCAAGGTCGCCATGTACCATCCCGGAGCTTTGCCGTACGACCAACTGAAGATCGAGATTGAGAAAGTAGTCGCGCGATAACCCGCTACAATTGCCCGGTGGATCTTGACGATACAATCGTCGCCATCGCGACGCCGCCAGGGCGCGGCGGCATTGGCGTGGTGCGTATCGCCGGGGCCAGGGCGGGTGAGATTGCCCGGCCTATATTGCGGCTCAAACACGGTCTTGAGCCGGGACGAGCCATCTTCGGGGAACTCGTCGAACCGCGTGGAGCAGGATTTTCCGGTGTCCAGTTGGCGGTTTCTAGTGCCGCAAACACCGAAAACCGGAACCTCGAAACTGGAGACTCGATTCGCATCGACGAAGTCGTGGTCACTTACTTCGCCAAGCCCCATTCCTATACCACCGACGACATCATCGAGATCGCCGCCCACGGATCTCCGGTCGTGCTCCGGCACATCGTCGAGCTGTGCATTGCGGCCGGAGCACGTCTCGCCGAGCCCGGAGAGTTCACCATGCGCGCCTTCCTCCATGGCCGCATCGATCTCACCCAAGCCGAAGCGGTCCGCGATCTGATCGACTCCCAAACGCTTTACCAAGCGAAGATCGCCGCCCAGCAACTCGAAGGCGCTCTCTCCAAGCGCTTGCAGCCAGTGAAACAGAGGCTGGTTGAGCTGATCGCTGTGCTCGAGGCCGGCATCGATTTCGCTGAAGACGACGTCTCTATCCTGCCTAACCCAGCTATTCTTGAACGAATCGCCGCCGTCCGCCAGCCCCTCGCGCAACTGGCCTCGACCTTCACGTACGGCAAGATCGTGCATCAAGGCTTGATGCTGGCCATCGTCGGCCGTCCGAACGTCGGCAAATCGAGCTTGTTCAATCGCCTAGTCGAGCGCGAACGCGCCATCGTCACGTCCACTCCCGGGACCACCCGTGACTTGGTCAGCGAAACGGTCGCCATCGGAGGCATCCCAATCCAGCTTATCGACACGGCCGGAATCCGGCAGGCCCTCGACGAAGCCGAATCCATCGGCATCCGCAAATCCATGGAAGCGTTGGCGGATGCCGATTTAGTCCTGGTCGTGCTCGATGCGTCGCAGCCAGCGACGGTGGAAGACGATGAATTGCTGCGCCAAACGCAGAACCGTCCGGCAATCGTCGTTCGGAACAAGTGCGACTTGGCGGGCGGTGGCCCGAGGTCGGTGGCCAGTGGCCAGTCATCCACAGGTCCATCCCGGGTTCAGGTCTCTGCCCTGACCGGGGAGGGCATCCCTGAGCTGCGTGCCGAAATTCTGCGCCACATCGGCGGCGATAGCGGAGCACAAGCCGAAGCCGGATTTCTCACCAACGTCCGCCATCAGGGACTGGTCGAAGACTCACTCGCCGCGCTCGATGTCGCTACCGGCGCGGTGACCGCCAAAGTTCCCCACGAGATGCTGCTGCTCGATCTCTACAACGCCCTGCGGCCGCTTGATGCCGTCACCGGAGCCACCACCACCGACGACATCCTCAACTTGATATTCACAACGTTCTGCATCGGAAAGTAAACTTACTCCAGCACCGTCCAGGTTTGGCGCCCTTCTCTCCGAGCCAATTCCCATCGAGGATAGCCGTCAGCGATCATCCCTTTTCCCGTAATCACCAATCGGTTCTCTGAACCCTCTGCCCTCTTAGTTAGCGGCAATCGTGCGGGAAATTGGGCTGGTTAGATGTCCCGCTACGCTACTGCTTTTCGGGACGGCAGTTCAGCCGAGGGAACGTGTACGACAGGTTTTTCCTGCAGTAAGAGCTCGGTAGCCTGCACGCGGCGGTCGGCGTGGAACCATCGCTGCACCACGTTGTCGCACAACAGGTTGGCCATGGAGAGCAAGCTCATCCCTTGATGGTGCGCCATCCAACATCGGACGATCTGGCCGTGCGGCGAGCGGACCCGGCCGCCGGGGGCCGTATAGTCAGCTGATTCGTAAAATCCTCGGGAGCCGAACCAACCGAGCGCCTCCATGCGGCGCAGATTACGCAACGACCCAAGCCGATCAACACTCAAGGCCAGAAATGTCGAATAAGGCGAAATAACCAGCGGATTCGTCTCTCGTCTCATCAGCGAAAGCTGGGGCAAGCCGAAGGCCTGGTATTGGTAGTTGCCGTCCCCATCAAGTTTGAAATAGGCCGATTCCGAGATGCCCCATGGAACTCCCCGGCGGGCCGCGTAAGCTTGCTGCGATCGCACTGCCGCCACCTGCGATGAGTCGAGCAGCGTGTTGGGGTAGGAACGCATCCAGATGGAGGGCATCAGATACTCGAACATGGTTCCTGTCCATGAGAGCAGCACGGGTCGGCCATGATCGAGCGTATGCCCCCGGCCAAGAAGAAACCAGCACTCCTGAGGAACGTCTTCCTTGGCGATTCCGACAAACACTGCAGTGCGGGATTCTGTGGCCAGCAGGTCATAACAGGAATTCAGCAAATGTTCGGACTCGGCATCAAAACCAACCGACATCAACCCGCGATCGGGATCGAGCAGAAAGCTGAAATCCATATCATCGGCCAGTGCCCCGGCTTGGGCGCTAAGCTGGCGCAAGTTCTCGATGAGGGAGACAACGTTTGACCGAGCCTCAACGAGCACCGTCATAAAACGCTCGCAAAGAGGCTTATGCGTCTCAGCTACGGAAGACAATACCCGATCAACCGCCGCCTCCAGCTCCCAAATCAAGTCGGGCAATTGCTGCAGCGGAATGCGGCCCAACAATTTCGCGTCTAGCCCCAGTTCTGCTCGCAGGGGCGCGAATTCCGGCAGCCACCACGGTTCGTATGACGCAGTCACCTCTCGGATATTCTCGAGCGCCAGCTGCGCCTGCTCGAAAAACCAGCGTGTGTCGGGGGTAGCAGGGGAGGGGCCAACAAAATAACTCTCCAGATCCGCAGCCTGCAGCTCCAGGATCGATTGCAGCCAGCTTTCTTCTCGGAACTCGGCCTCCCATCGGGCCAGTTGCTTTTGCGGGAATGCCGTTGCTTGGGCGAGAACCCGGAGATGGTCTAACAGACCTTCCGCCAGACACGGCTGGCAGAGCGGCTGACGCAAGCGATCCAGGCAGCCTTGTTGCAGCGTCCAAAGAGAAGCCAGCAGATTGCCGCTATCGACAGAGGAAACAATCTGTGGCGTTAGCGGCGCGAGCGTCCGAGTGTCGTACCAGTTCAGCAAATGGCCACGATGCTTTACCAGACGAGATACTGTCGTCAGAGTTTGCCGCGTCAAGACCGTCAGTTCGGGAACTGTCAGATATCCAAGCTCCACTGCAATCTGCCGCGCATTGAGCAGCAGACCGAGATTGGTCGGAGAAATCCGGGCAGCAACTGCGGGGGGCTGCTCTTGAATATTGTCCGGGATCAGCCAGTTGTGCTCCTCTGTGCAGTACTCTGCGAAATACCTCCAGGTGTGAAGAGCGGCCCGGCGCAGAAATAAGGTGTCCTGCCGCGAGAGGTCGTCCCCAGGCACAGCGGGCGACTCGTTGAGCCACCGGGCGACCAGTTTGCTGCCAGCCCACAGCGCAAGAATAGGAATCGCGGCAATCAGGGAGTGCGGACGCAGCAGCCAGACCAGCAGGCCCAGAGTCCCCGCGAGGAAAGGCATCCAGTCGAGGTAACGATCGAGCAGAGTGATGCGCGTACCGAGTTCGGCCTGCGCTGCCGTCTCCCACTCCAACAGCCGCTCTCGGGTCACGTTACGCCGCACCAGCGCTCGGGCCACGGCATCGAGCGAGAGTAGCGTCTGATGAGCGAGGAATACCAGCGACAGCAATACGGAAAAGTTTGCCGCGTAGAACGTGGCCACCGCCTCCTGCGCAACCGACATTTTGCGCTCAACGACGCTGCGCACCAGCGAGAATGCAAATTCAAACCAGGAGGGAATAATCAAAATCAAAACTGTCGCCAGAGTCCAGCGCAGCGCACTTTCCCCAGGTACGAACCAGTCAAACAGCAGGAGCAGAAATGTGGCCGGCTCAACCAGACTGCGCCGCAAGTTGTCGAGGATCTTCCAGCGGGAAATTGCCGAGATTGGATTCGCCACGCGGGCCCCGGATTCATCGGGCACGCGCGAGGTCAGCCATTCCGCAATCTGCCAGTCCCCTCGCAGCCACCGGTGTTTGCGACGGTTGGAAGCGCTGTAATGCGAGGGATAGTCCTCGATCACTTCAATGTCGCTGGCCAAGCCTGCGCGGGCGTAGGCGCCTTCGATGAGGTCGTGACTGAGCAGCGCATTTCTCGGAAAACGCCGGTCGAGCACGTGATGCACCGTGTCGACTTCATAGATTCCCTTGCCGGTGTAACTCCCTTCCCCATAAAGATCCTGGTAGGCGTCAGAAAGTGCGCGGGTGTAGATATCGAGCCCCGTCTGGCCCGCATAGATGGCGGCGAGCCGCGAACGTGCCGTGCTTTGCACGCTCACCGCAACCCGTGGCTGCAGAATGCCGTATCCGGTAACCACGATGTTCTTCTCGGGATCGATGATCGCCTGGTTCAGGGGATGGACCATGGTCCCGACCATGCGGTGGGCCGCGCCCCGTGGAAGCTCGGTATCGGAATCGAGCGTGAGCACAAACCGCACCTTCGACAGGATTGAGAGGTCTCCAACTTTAACCGGGAAACTGTCATACTCGGCGCGCAACAGCTTGTTCAAATCCAGCAACTTGCCGCGTTTGCGTTCCCAGCCCATCCATCCCTGTTCGCGAGGGTTGTAAGCGCGATGGCGATGCAGCAGAAGGAAGGATCCTATCTGCTTTCCGGCATATTTTTCGTCCAATTCGCGAATCAGCCTCGCGCACAGATCGATCAGCGGGTTGGCTTCCGGCGCCGGTTCGTCGGCATCGGGCAAATCGGTGACGAGCGCGAAGTAAATATTGCGGTCGTGGTTGCCCAGGAAGCGCACCTCCAGATCTTCGACCAAACGGCGCACTTGCTTCTCGTTCAGCAGGAGGGTCGGAATCGCCACCAAGGTCACGCAATCGTCAGGGATGCCCCCCGATAAGTCGAGCTTCGGTAGAATCTCCGCCGGCAGCAGAGCCCCGACCAGGTAATGCATGAGCTGCACAGCGGACTGCGAACAGGGCACCAGCAGCATGAGCATGGAAAGCAGCAGCAGTTCAGGCGGACTATTGGGGGTAGTCAGCCACAGCAGGATTCCCGTGATGATGGCGAAGGTGAGGATCGCGATTCCGGGAAGAAAGAATTCGTCAGGATGGCGACGCAGTTGGGCGCGCAGGCTTTGAAGTAAGTCGGACTTGAAGCCGACTTTCTGACAAAGCAGAGCCTGGCCTTCGCCAATGAGGTAGTAGCCAATATGAGATTGCCTCAACTTGGAGCGGGGATCGCGGTAGGTCCTTATCAGGGCCTCTTGCGCCAGCAGCAGCGCTTCGCGGGCAACGTCCATTTCTGCTAAGTCAGACCGACGGGCAATTTGGGACAATTTTTTCCGATACAGGGTCCGACTTTCAAAATCCATTCTGGCATATACATCCGCGGGGTCGCGGCGAAGGATGGCGTCGAAAAGAATCAGCGGTTCGAGAACCTCCTTCCAGGAAGTATGCGTTATATCCCGCAAACTCCGCACGCACACGCCCACGCCCGTGGAGGGGCCGGCGGGATTGTCCAGTAGGCGACGGCAGCGTGCCACAATTCGCTCCAGCAAGACCAGCTTCATCGCGGGGACTGCCGCCGCCGACACCTCGCGTAACTCCAGGACCGCGGTCTCCTGGAATGCCTGTAAGAACGTAGTGAATGCCTTCACCGAGAAGCGATTGCCGGTGAGATCGAGAAACGTCTGAGCAAGCGCCAGCACCCTGGGCACAATGTCGTCTCTCCTGCCGCGCGCGTGGGGCAGTTGCTTCAGTCGCTTCAGCTCTGGGACAACACTTCTCAGTTCCCCGTAGATGAGCTGGTCGTTGTCGCGGAACCAGCGTAGATCGTCCGACGCTGGGTTGAGCTTCGCAGCCGCATCGACGCCGGCGTATAAGGGCTGGAATGCGCCCTTCAGCTTACGGCAACGGAGGGAAAATGTTTGCGAAGTGCGAACGCCCGGTAACCAGCCCAGCCGGGAAGCGAATTCCTTTGCCGCACTGCGCAGAGCCGGAAGGTCGGAAGCAAGATCGGAGAGTTCGCCGTCCGCTGGGCGCAGGCCTTCCTCTTCGACGATGCCCTCGGCTTGTGGGTTGGGAACCATTCTTGCCCTTTGGCCTAACGATAGCTGGCGGCCTGCAGTTCAAACATCTCCGCATAGCGGCCACCGAGACGAGTCAATTGTTCGTGATCTCCGTCCTCGGCAATGCGGCCGTGTTCCAGCACAACAATCCGGTCGGCCATGCGGACGGTGGAGAACCGGTGTGAAATGAAAAGCGCCATCTTTCCGGCCGTCAGCTCGGCGAAGCGCTGAAACACCTCGAATTCACTGCGGGCGTCCAGCGCCGCGGTGGGTTCATCGAGGATCAGGATCTGCGCGTCACGCAGATAGGCTCGAGCCAGCGCGACCTTCTGCCATTCTCCGCCGGAGAGGTCGACCCCACCGTCGAAGCGCCGTCCGAGCATTTGTTCGTACCCAAACGGAAGTCTGCCAATGACTTCGTCGGCCATACTTTTCTGTGCGGATTGCTGGAGAAGCGGAAGATCACCGATTTGCTCGATCCGGCCCACTGCAATATTGTCGCGCGCCGTCATTTCGTACCGCATGAAATCCTGAAAAATAACGCCGATCTCCTGGTAGAGGTCTTCGAGGTTATACTCGCGAAGATCGACGCCATCGAGCAGCACCTGCCCTTCGAGGGGATCGTAAAGCCGGGTAAGCAGCTTGACAATAGTGGTTTTTCCCTCGCCATTTTCGCCGATCAGCGCGATCCGCTCGCCCGAACGGAAATGAAAGTTCAACCCATCCAGAACCAGGCGAGAACTTCCGGGATAGCGGAAAGTCACGTTGCGGAACTCGAATCCGCGAGTAATCGGTCGCGGCACCGGCAGGGCATTGGGTTTCGACGCGATGGCTGGCCGCATCTCGAAAAAAGCTATCAGGTCGGTCAAAAACAAAGCTTGATCGGCGATGGAGGAGACGGTAGAAAAAATCTGCTGGATATTCGAGCTGGCCTGCTGAATGGAACCGGCGAGGAAGGTCAATTCTCCGATGCTGAGTACACCGCTGATGGTTCGCCAGATCACGAATACATAGGCTGAGTAGTAACCAGCCGTCCCGATCATCGACAGGAACGAACCCGCCACCAGCCGGCGCCGCGCCAGGGAGACATCTTCGTCATAGATCTGGTTGGAAAGCCGGGAGAATCGTTCCGTAAGAAAGGGCGCCAGCCCGAAAAGTTTGAGTTCCTTAGCCGCCTCCTTGCTGCCGCCCAACACTCGCAAGTAGTCCAGTTGACGGCGGATCGGAGTCTGGCGGAAGTTCTTGGCATATCCCAGAAAGGCAAAATGACTTTCCCCCAGGAATGCCGGAACCACGCCGGCGATGAGCATGAGCAGAAGCCAAGGCGAAAACAGCATGATCGCGATGGAGAGAGAGGCGGTAGTAATAACCTGCTGCACCAACCGTCCGATGGACTGAATCATGCCCAGCCGGTCCGTGGCCTGCACCCGGGCCCGCTCCAGGCGATCATAGAAAACCGGGTCTTCGTAGGCCGCGAGGTCGAGCTGCGCGGCGTGTTTCATCACCAACACGCTCACGTGCCGCGTATACTTGTCGGCCAGCAGGGCGTCGAGAAAATCGATGCCTCTACTCAAAACGCTGCCGAAGACGGCCAGCGAGAATTCCGCCGCGACCAGCCACCACAGCCGCGGAGCGACGGCTTGATGCGTGTTGATCGCATGGTTAATTCCGTCGATGATCAGCTTTGTAATCCACAGGAGGCCGAGGGGCAGAACAGCAGCGACCACGCGAAAAACAACCCCAAGAACCACCACCAGACGGCCGGCCTCCCAAACGATTCCGAGGACCGCGGGTACGTTCCTCAGAGCGGAAATGCGCTCGCGCCATCCATTCCAAGAATCCTGTTTTCCGGCCATGGGCGAGTCCTAAGGGGTGTTTCCGCTGGAGGTCCCAGTTTCAGACTCGAGCGACGCGACCTGCGTCAGGTCAAACGACGCCCGATTTATCGAGTGTAGCCCAATGACACCCGGGCGACAAGATCAGAACCCTGGCTGTCCGTGAGCAGGTATTGGATGAGCCCAAGGTCTGTCGGGTTGGTGCGGGCTCCAACAAACCAGCCATTGAGGGGTGCGAAGTTCGGACCGACTTAGTATTTGATCAGCCCGGCCCGCTGCATCCCACGCTGGGCTTCGGGGGTTTTCATGAACCGGTTCCAGACGTAGCCGGTCCGGAGATTCTCCGCCATCAGCATTGTAATACCGGTATCGATTCCGATTACGTCGGAGTCGTACCAGTTCGTGAGAGGGTTGAAGGCGTTCACAAACCCATATTTAGTCCAGGCGGCACTGTAGCGGCTCCGAATCGTTTTTAGGACCCGTAAGGTGGCTTCGGGTTGGAAAGGCAGCGACCCGCCAGCCGCGCTCGGCACAACGGTGCCGTCGATCGGCCCCGTGGCCGGCGGTCCTCCCCAGATCACGTAACCGTGGTTCGAGTCCGAAGCGGTAATTCCCCATAAGTCGTCGCTGTAGTCGGAATACTGCTTCCCGAGTTCCAAACAGAAACGCCGGTGGACGTCGGTTGCAATCACCGAATTCTGGAAGTAATCGGCGAACTTGTCGCGCCTCCGACGAAAATCGAACCACGCTTGGGAGTATTGATGCACGAACAGAGGCGCGAAGGACCCGATGTAGCGCATACCGTCGTATTCAAAGGTCAGGCGCTTCCACGCCGTCCAGGTTTCATCCTTCAAGGGATGACTCGACGATCCCAATCCCAGCAGGTACATCATCATCAGCTCGCTGTAGTAGTCCCAGCGGGAAGGCAGGAACCCGATTTCGGGCGTCCAGCCGTGGGGCAACAGCGAGGTGTCTTCCGAGAGCCAGGTCCAATCCACCCGGTTGAAGATCAAGTCGGCAAGTTCCACGACCTCAGGATGGCGAAAGTGCTCGCGGCAGGTGAGGATTCCGCACAGCAAAATAGCGGTGTCAACGGAGGAAACCTCGGAATCCCAAACCCGCTCTCCGTTATTAACGTTGGCAAAGTGGTAGAAGAAGCCGCGATGGTTCGGCAGCTTCTTCCAGAGGAACCGGAGGGCGGCAAAAACACGTTCCAGCGCATCGCTGCTCGAAACCAGGCCTCGCTGGTCTCCGATGCAAAGAGCGGTCAAACCAAAGCCGGTGGCCGCAATGCTGGCCACGATTCCTTCATCATTGGTGCCGACGCGGCAGCGGTCTTTCACCATCCCCGTTTTGGGGCTGGCTTGCTCCCAAAAAAAACTGAAGTTGGCAATTTCCAGCTCGTTCAGGAACTGGTCGTCTTCGGCAGACAGAACTGCCAATCCGGAAGAAGTAACTGGAGCCGGCGCAGCCTGCTGCGGCAGGGGTAGGGCCGACATGAGGCTTGCGAGAGGCAGGCACCCCCCCACGCCCAGCATCTGGCGCATCACCTCCCGGCGGGAAACCACAGTGGATCGGACATCTGGCATTCGCGTACTTCCTCAATCTTAAACGAACTTGCCGCCGGAAGGGATTATCAAAAGGATGACGCATGAGGAACCTCCCAGATTCAAACTTTCGGCTTCGTGGTCTTCGTCGTAGAATGTTTGAAGATTGTGGGCCTAGAGCGTGCCAAGAGAGTGGGATTTTGGATCGGCTCGACGATCATCCTTATGATTGTCGCCGCGCTGCTCCTTCGTCCGTGGTACGTGCCGAGACCGATCTCGCTTCGAGGAGCGGTTACGGTCGAGGACACGGACAGCAGAAAAGAGCAGCCCATCGCCGATGTCGAGGTGACCGCTGATCTGGCCACAGGAGCGGCGAGGTCTGACTCCTCGGGTTTTTTTGCGCTCCAGTTGCGCAGATTCGTGCGGCGGGGCCACCCCGTCGTCCTGCACTTCCGGCAGCCGCAGTACCGTCCTCTCGACCTAAATGATTTCACCGGCGACCAGCTCTATGTCGTCCACATGCTCCCCCTGACCAGTGCGCCGCCTTCCGCGATTCGGCCCGGGGTAAAGGTCGCGAACGTCCGCGTCAGATACTCCGGCCGAGTGATGACTGAGTTTAACGTAGGAAGCGCGGTGAAAACGTTTCAGATCGATAACAAAGGGAATGTGCCTTGCAAGGGGCAGCGTCCGTGCTCTCCCGATGGCAAATGGCGAGCGGCAACAGGGGCGGCGTCCCTTGATGCGGGAACAGGGAATGAGCTCCGCAACGCCCGATCCTCGTGCATCGCCGGGCCATGTCCGTTCACCAGAATGGAATCAAACCACTTCTCGCAGGGCTTACAGATGATCACGGTCTCGGCTCGCAACTGGTCGGACACGACAACCTTCCTACTGGAGGCGGAAGTAGTCCACCCTATGGTGAGCCAGATTGTTCATGAGTCCTACCCGGTGATCTTTGGACAAGGTCTGAACTTCACTCTACCCTCGAGCGCCGAAGGCGTGAGCATTGAAGCGGAACTGGATGGCCAGATGATCATCTTCCCGCTTGGCCCCGCGCTGTTCTTGAGTTGGGCGAATTGCAACGCCAGAGTGAATCCGGACCAAACCAGGGTATACCGCTGCGACCTCAAGCCCGGGTACCAATTTCAGTGAGGGTGTCCAGGTGACATTCCTGTTTTGTGAAGTACGGCATCCCCACTTTAAGGATAACCATGCTCAGAATGATTGTCGGTTCCCTGCTCCTTTGTATTTTGCCGGGTCGCGCGCTGGCGCAGACTGCGGAAACCATCGTCGTCGACGGATCCGCTCCCGCGCGCGCTTTCCCCCACTTTTGGGAACAGATGTTCGGCTCCGGCCGCGCCATTTTGAGCCTGCGTGAGAATTATCGCCAGGACTTGCAGACCGTGAAACAGGCTACCGGCTTTCGGTATGTCCGCTTCCATGCCATCTTCCATGATGAGGTAGGCGTCTACGACGAAGATAAGCAAGGGCGGTCGGCTTTTAATTTCTCCTACGTCGATCAGATCTATGACGGCCTGCTAGCCAATGGCGTGAAGCCGTTCATCGAATTGAGTTTCATGCCCAATCAACTGGCAGCCAAACCGATCCTGCAAGCCTTCTGGTACAAGCCAGACGTGGCCCCTCCCAAGGATTGGACGAAATGGGACGACATGATCACCCAGTTCACCAACCATCTGGTAGACCGTTATGGCATCGAGGAAGTCAGCCAGTGGTACTTCGAAGTTTGGAATGAACCCAACCTGGACTTCTGGGCAGGAGACCCCAAACAGAGGACCTACTGGGATCTCTATGACCACACCGCGCGCGCCGTCAAGGCGGTGAACCCTCGTTTGCGAATTGGTGGACCGGCGACCGCACAGGCGGCCTGGGCAGACGCTTTCATTCAGCATTGCGCGGCCAACCACATTCCGGTTGATTTCGTTTCCTCCCACGTCTATGGCAACGACCGGGCACAGGATGTTTTCTCGACCGACGACAATATTCCTCGCGACCAGATGGTCTGCCGCGCCGTGAAAAAAGTTCACGACCAAATCGCAGCCTCGGCTATGCCCAGCTTGCCCTTGATCTGGAGCGAGTTCAACGCCAGCTATTTCAATGAGCCTGCGGTCACGGACGCCTCGTACATGGGCCCCTGGCTGGCGGACACAGTCCGTCAATGCGATGGTCTGGTGGACATGATGAGCTATTGGACTTTCTCTGATGTGTTCGAGGAGCAGGGCGTGGTGAAGACGCCGTTCTACGGCGGCTTCGGTCTATTGGCTGAAGATGGAATTCCGAAGCCGGCCTTCAACGCTTTCAAACTGCTGCACCGCCTTGGGGAACGCCGCATTTCGATCAGCTCAGACTCGGCGCTCCTCACAATAAAGAAGGATGGCAGCCTCGTGATCGCCATTTGGAACTACGCGCCGCCGGAGCACGCCGGCGCTGCTAAAACCGTGACTCTGCACTTCCAGGGCGGGCGCTACAAGCGCGCGCTCGTTTCGACGGTCGACCCCGATCACGGGGACGTTCACTCAATTTACGAAAAGATGGGATCACCGCGCTACCTTTCGCAGACGCAGATTCAACAACTCAAGCAGGCCGCAGAGCTTCCCCCTGCCGCGGCGCGTAACCTGAAAGGCGGAGAATTGACTTTGACCTTGGCGTCCTACGGGCTCGCGGTGGTTGAAGTCCGACACTAGGGCCAATAACTCCCCCCCACGACAGGCGGAATGACACCGCCATGAAATGCTCGCCCCGCTCAATACGCCGGGTCAGACCGAGTTCACGCCTAGCGAAACCGTTCATTAAAGCGGCGACAGTTCGTCTTCTTTTCCCTCATCCTTCCTTTCGCGAACGAACCTCTTCTCTAGAAATTGCTGTGCCAACTCCTTGCCGCCCATGCCGAATGCGATTGCCAACCCCAGCATCAGAGCTCCAAAAGCGAGTCCGAAAGCAACCAGCACGGTTTCGTCTGCTACACCCACTTCCTCAAAGACCATGGACAACACAAAAATAATGATGATCGTGCGAACGGAAACACTCAGCAGGCGCGCAGAAGGCAGGTTGGCGTTCACCGCGGCGAGCAGCGCGGCGCGAGAAAAAAAGCCAGCGCCGAGCAGACCGAAGAACATGGTAACGAGTGCTACAAATAGACGGGGCAAGAAAAGGAAGAACTTGGCGATTTGCTCCTGCAATCCAAACACCCCGAGCACGCTCACACCCAGCAGAATGAAGCCCAGCCAAGCCACCCAGAACACAAACCGGCTTAACAGTTCGGTCGCTGAAGGTAGCGCGGCCTTGCTGAGCAGTTGGGACGCACCTGCACTTTCTGAGAGCTTGTCGAACTTGATGAGCCGCAGGAAGCTGCGCAACAACACTTTTAAGAAGTAGGCAACTACCCATCCTACAAATGCGATGATCACCAGTACGATGATCCGGGGAAGGATGTGGGCAAAACCTCTGATGATCTCCTGCATGGCTTGCGTTAATTCGCTGATAATCATTTCCCGCATGATGACCTCACTCTCTACCGTTCCATATCTGTAGCAGATACGGTTTCATTCGTTCGAATTCAAGGCATAAGCCTTCGATATTGTTTTCGACGTCGTCGGCGGAACCGTTGCGATTCTCAGTCAGGAATGTGAACGCTCGGCCGCGAAAAAGCGGTGCCAGGGCCTGGATGATGTGATCCCGGCTGATGACCGATTTGTGATACGCCGCGGCGAACTCGTAAACCGTCTTCACCCACAGCTCCGCGGGGTATCGAAAATGGGCTTCTTCGAGACCAGCGATTCGCTGGAGTTCGGTCAGAGTCGAGGGAGAAAGAATGGACTGAAACACGGATTCTAACTCGGCCACTCCAGTCGAGAACATCTCTCGCAGCCGTTTCCGGTTTAGTCGCAGTGGCTCCAGAGTGAACTCTCGCTGGGTGCCGGTCGTAGGGATCGGCTGGGATCCTGTTTTGGTGTTCCACGACGAAAAGTTCGGTTCCAATGAAGCGAACAAGGCCCCGACTGTTTGTCGCATGGCCGGAACCAAATCGGCCGAACGCCTCTCAGCATGCTCCTTGGTTCCGAGGAAGGACTGGCAGATTCGGTAGTCTCCGGCAATCGCAGCTATGGTGAATTGAATTTCCGAAGCGGCTTGCGCGGTTTCTTCGTGCCATGGGTTCTGGGCAAGAAATCGACTCCCGAGGCGGCCAGAGAATGCGAACTCCAAGGCGTAGGGCTCGCGGATTTCGAAGCCATAAAGCGCACGGGTCATGGGATAGAGGAGATTCGTCAAAAGGATTCCATCAAACCTGTGCCTTTGATACGTCGGCAACACAAGATCAAATGTTTCTGCGTAAACGGGCCGCAGGAGAGCGGCCAGGGAATCGGCTGTAACTCCAGTCGATTCGGGTGAAATCACCGCGCACGCCTTGGCCCGCAACAATTCGGCAGCCGCCAAAATGGTCCGGAACGCCGTCCCCCTGGCGGGGTTGCTGGCATACTGGGTGCTGATCGAAGGCAATGTACGGAGCGCGTACAGCTTGGAGCTACGCTGCGCATCGCCGATCGCGGCATTCACAACCAATTCGGGCGTGCCATCCCGCGACCCTCCGTCGACGTTGATAATGGCGGCTCTTTCCCGGGGAAAAAATGTCAGGATGCCGGCCTGAATCGTTTCGACGATCGAGCCGATCGTTTTGGCATCGTTGTGGGTGGGCACGCCCACCAGGATGTCCAATTCACCGACACTGATTAGCTGGCCGAGAAAAGCATCCGTGAGAAAACTTTCCTCCGCCAATCTAGCCTCCGTCATATTTTGTGGCGTCTTTCCTTGCCGAACCATCACTTCAGATTCTTGGCAACCGAAAACAGTAAATAGTGATAAGGGCCCAGGGTTAGCAAGTTGGGCACTTCACCACCCGCGGAAAGATGTTCTTGCCGAACCTCTCGATCCGAATATTTACACGGCGTAAATCCAGTCCGACAGCCTGTGCCGCATTCGAAAGATGATTGACCACCCGGATCGTCTCATCTCCCAACTGTCGCACGTAGGCCAGTATCCCTGTAATTGGCTGGATAGAGACCCAATCGATCCGCTTCCGAGCGCAGGAGTCATTTTGCGGACGGCGGTGATGCGTCCCATCCCGCTGAGGGCAGAATGGTTGGTTTGCGACAACACGCGGACTGCCGCATAACCATAGACTGGGTCTTCGATCAATGGCGCATACAGTTTCGCTGGATCTGCGGCGGAAAACCTTCGGTTCCAGCCTCCGTTCCGCTCGATTGGAGTTCTCACTCGATTGTCGTCGGTCGAACCAAGGAGCCAGCCGGCGCCGGATTCCGAGGTTCAGCCGCATCGCCTTGTCTCCGGCGTAGATATCGTTCATGCAGTCCCGTTCCACGTCGGTAATAACAGTTCTCCGTAGTGTGGCCGCACCATCAGCATTTACTATTGTGTGTACGGGAGGAACGATGCGATTTCGGGCGATTGCCTCGGATTATGATGGAACTCTGGCCCGCCATGGGCGGGTCGGACGCGATACCTTGGCTGGCCTCGAACGGGCGCGGCAGTCGGGAAGAAAGGTGATTTTGGTCACCGGCCGGGAGCTTCCCAGCTTGCGCGAGGTATTTTCGAGCTTCCATCTGTTTGACTGGATTGTGGCCGAGAACGGCGCGCTGCTTCACAACCCCGCAACGCGCAAGGAGCGACTCTTGTGCCCGGCCGCGTCCTCTAAACTGGTGGCCGATCTGCGGAGGCAGGGGGTTCCGCTTTCTGTGGGAAGGTGTATTGTGGCGACGGTGAGACCTCATGATGCAGCCGTCCTTTTAGCGATCCGGGAGCTGAATCTTAGTTTGCAAGTAATCTTCAACAAAGAATCGGTGATGATCCTGCCCCGCGGAACCGACAAGAGTACAGGCCTTTCTGCGGTGTTGTCAGAGCTGGGGCTTACCCGTCGGAGCGTTGTGGGAATCGGCGATGCCGAGAACGATCATGAGTTCTTGGGCGGCTGCGGCTGCTCAGTGGCCGTGGCCAACGCCATACCCACGCTTAAGCAACGTGTCGACCTGGTCACCCGTCGCGGCTACGGGGCTGGTGTGACGGAAGTCATCAACCGATTGATCGACAGCGATCGCCTCTGCTGACGGTTCGCCCGGCGTATACCCCGACTGCGCCTCCAATTTATTTGCTGCCTCATCCAGACGCACTTCACAGAGTTCTCCGATCAAGCTGCCCGCCCAGCGATAGATGTTGTGTTCTCTCACCACCCTGCGCATGCGTTGCATCCTGCTCTTCCGTTCCTCTGTGTTCATCTCAAGGGCGATGCGGAGGGCTTCTGCCGTCTGCTCGATGTCGTAGGGGTTTACCAGCAGCGCGTCCGGGAATTCGCGGGCAGCCCCGGTAAAACGACTTAAGACGAGCACTCCCTGCTCGTCTTGGCGTGCGGCCACAAATTCCTTAGCCACCAGGTTCATTCCATCGTGCAGAGAGGTAACCAGGCAAAGATCCGCAGTCCGGTAAAACCGCTGAATTTCATGGTGGCTGTGCTGCCGTTTCATGAAGACGATGGGCTTCCATTTGCCTGTCTGGAAGCGCCAATTGATGCGCTCTGCTTCGGACTCTACCTCAGCCAGCAAATCGTGGTAACGCTTAATGTGGGTGCGGCTGGGCGCTCCGATTTGCAAGAAGGTAAATTTCTCCCGGTAGCTCGCATGCTTTTCCAAGAGCCGTTCGATGGCCAGGAAACGCTCCAGGATGCCTTTGGTATAGTCCACTCGATCCACGCCCACTCCCAGGAATAGCGCTTCGATCCCTAGCTCGCGCAGCAATGCCGCCCGCTCCAGGTAGACGGATTCCACGCCCTCATCGGGAGGAGGGTTCACGGGAAACTCCACGCTGATGGGAAACGGCTTTACCACCGTACGGTGCTCCTCGCGATTGACTGTGCAATGTTCCCAATCAATACGCGATTCCAAAACGCGATCCACCGTCTGCAAGAAGTTCGTGCAGTGAGATTGAATGTGGAAGCCAATCAAGTCCGCTCCCAACAATCCGTCCACGAGTTCCCTTTGCCACGGACAAATGCCGAACGCTTCGGGGTTCGGCCACGGGATATGCCAGAAGATCGCCACGCGCGCATCCGGGCGCGCCTTCTTGATCATCCGAGGCAGAAGCGCGAAATGGTAATCCTGTGCCAGCAGCACCGGACGGTCCAGGCCCTCCATCTCTTTCAGTACCGCGTCTGCGAACCGGCGGTTGGCTCTTTCATAGTGCTTCCAGTCGGAGACGCGAAACACAGGGCGCGTGTGAGCGATATGGCAGAGCGGCCAGAGCCCCTCGTTGGCAAAACCGTAGTAGTATCCTTCCTCTTCTTCCTTGCTGAGCCAGACGCGGCGCAACGTATAGCGGGGTTCCTCGGGCGGAACGCGCAAGCGGTCATGTTTGTCCACGGTCTCGCGATCTGCATCCCCACTCCCGTGCGCAACCCATGTTCCATCACAAGCACACAAGACGGGGGCGAGAGCGGTCACCAGTCCACTGGCGGGAACGATCGCTTCCACAGACTTGCCCTGGTGTCGATGGATATAAGGCTCTCGGTTCGCAACCACGAACAGGCGGCTGTTCTCCAGTCTGTCGCGAACGTGGACGGAGAGTCGTTCCGCAGTCCAGAAGGCATCGGCGCTCTGGCGTAACTGGGCCTCCTTCTCCGCGGCGGAACGAGCCGCCGTGAGACTGGCGGCGAAGTTTGCCATTTCCTTGGCGAGTGGGCGGAACAAATCCAGATCGGGCACGACCGGCCTCGAAGAGGCTTTGCCCGTGCGCAGTGCTCGCATCCATTGCGCTGCCCGGGCAATGGGGCCCGCAATGCTCCAGCGCACAATCAGCAGGGTGGTGAGTGTGATCAGGAAAACCAGTACGAGCACCCGCAAGAACGTGTCGCGCCATATCCTCCTGCTTTGGGCATTGATGTAGCTGGCGTCGTGAACGATCGCGAGCTCGCCCACAACCGCTTCATCCTGATGCAGAGGGACCGCATAAATGTAGACGGAAGCCTCTCCCAGCCGGACGAATTCCCCTGCGCTTTGGCCGCTCCTGGCTGCCTGCAGGACCACCGCAGGTTCGGTTGCCAGTTGCGGCGCCAGTCCGGCAGTAACGGCGATGGATCCGCCTTGGGCGTTATAGACGGCAACTCCAGCCAGATGTTCCTGGTTGCTGAACCGGTCAACCACTGTCTGAAGTTCTTTACGTGGGCCCTTCTTAAGCAGATAGGGCTCGACTTTGTCCGCGAGACTCTCTCCCACTACTTCGGCTCGGTGCTCCAGATCGCTGCGCAGACCCCGCTTTTGAAACCGCACTTCATAGTAGGAGGAGAATAGCGAGATCAGTGTGATCCCAACGATCAGCGAGATAGTGAGGCGAACTGTTAGGAGGCGCACAAATTACCTCGGTGCAAATCGAGTGCCGCGGTTATGTAAAATTAAGCGATGTGTTATCAACAGCTTAGACCAAGCCTGGTGAGCAACGACGTCCTCTGGATGGGTAAAAAAGACAATCATCGTGTGACTCGTTTGAGCTCGCCCATCCCGAGGAATACCTTTTCCATCTCGTCATTGCCAGCAGGCCCGGACCTGCCCAATCCCACCACCGGCAGCGAACTGGCCGTATCGGGCAACTTATGATTCTAAGGGTCTGAGTGGTACCGTCCTCCGCCACGGTGTAGTTACTATCCAGCCGCCGAGGCATCCCTTTGATTGATGCTGGCCTGCTCGGGGTTGCTGCTCGGTGCAGGAGTCTGTCCAAATTCGAACGTGACTAGCAGAACCGGTACCACGATCAAGAAATACATTCTATAACGATCGAAAAATACATTCTACATGGAATCCCCCTCCTGCCCCTGCTGGGATCCTTGATGTGTGGCGGTCTGAAATTTCACCTAGGGTTTGATTTTGCTTCCGATCCTTACCAGAACTCTCGCGCGTCGTGCATCAGTCGAACATCCGGCCGGGAACCTGGAACAGCCAGAGCGGAACAGCACAAACTCTAATGGGGCATGGGCTGGATTGTCTGTCCAAAAAGGCTCACATTCGATTGGGTGAGCGAATCCTCTCCCCGAAGCCGGCGTGGATGCGGCCGCCCTCGGTTTCAGTTCAGGGCGATGCTCTCCTCGGTCCTAAAGACGAACTTCGGCGCGTGGTCCCTCACGATTAGTCGGATGCCCGGGCCAAGTTGTGCAGGGAGGTTAATCCCCGCATCGTTGCCAATCGTCGAACCAGCATCGTTCGAACGGCAACCTGCGCGGAATGTGTGCCATCAACATTGACGATTCCGACATTTCAACCTGCTGTTCGGAAAATCGCGTAAGGCTTGGGAAGTTCTAGAAAAAGCTCGACGAACACTGATCTGAACAAACACTGATCGGGACGAAGACTGACGCGTTTGTTGTTCCAAGATTTGTGTCAGCGGTTGAAAGAAACAATGGGCAATGATCGATATCGCGATTATCGATGGGCAAGGTCAAACGCCACGGCTGTCGCCGAGGAACCGATGTTCACCATGGAGACGGCGCGCTCCAGTTTGTGATGTCCGGTCTTGTGAAAGAAGTAGCTGAGCGCGACCACGCCGGCGGTCTCACCGGCGAAGTTCACTGCAAGCCCCGCGGTGCTGCCGCTGAATACTCGGGTCACAGGGTTCAGTTCCTGGCCGCCACCGCGCAGGTTGTCCCGGGTTACGACGAAGTCGGCGGCGTTGAAGGCAGCACTTGTGGCAAACAGTAGGCTATTCTCACGATCCCAGAATCGATGGCTGCGCGCTTCCGGTAGCGGGACGGGTTGGACCGCCATCACCATCGGGGTGGCTGCCATCGCGGCGGGCTCTATCGCTACGGGTTCAAGCAGCAGGGCAGAGACTTCTTGTGACAGCGCCGGCTGGCACAAACCCAGAACACCTAGCAGAATTGCTGTCCTGGGTTCGAAAATCGCGGTAAGCCAGTTTTTCCGCCGCGCGTTAGTGAATATCGACATTGGCCACCTGTACAGTACTAACGCAAGCGCCGAGCCAGGGGAATGGCCCCTACGTGCCACTAAGATCTTTAGAATGATTATTTTGTACTGGGCGGGAGTTACCGAGGTCACCTCAAATGGCACTCGATTGCACACCGACGCCTGGTTCAGCCACTACTTCGAGAGCGTTGCCAGTGCTGCCCGGAACAGGGAATCGAATGATGCGCTCTGCTCACCCCTGCCCACGCCATTCTTGAGTGCCTTCGCCAGTGCCATCTCGACCGCTGCCCGCTGGTAGCCCAGGTTGACGAGCGCAGACAGAACGTCTTCTTCCACCGGGCTCATCGGCGGTAGGGTTGGAGCAGAGGTCCCTGCCGCAGCGGGTAACTTGTCCCGCAGTTCCAATACCATGCGCTCGGCGGTTTTCTTGCCTATACCTGGAATCCTAGTCAGGCGCGCCACCTCATTGCCTCGGATCGCGGCCGCCATCTCGTCCGCCGCCATCCCGCTCAGAATGGTAATGGCCAGTTTCGCCCCGATCCCACTCACGGTCATGAGCTTCTCGAACAACTTCTTTTCGGCTGGGCGCAGAAATCCGTAAAGCGCAATGACGTCCTCGCGCACGTGGGTATGAATATGTAGTGCAACCTCGGAGCCGTTGGCGGGCAGTTCGGAAAAGGTGGGGACGCTGATGTTTACTTCATAGCCGACGCCGACCGTCTCCACCACGACTTGATTCGGATGCTTCGTCAGCAGTTTTCCGCGCAGATAGGCAATCATGCTCAGGCCATTGTAGCCGCACGCCGTCGCTCACGATCCCATGGGCAGGCAACGAAAACGGCAGGGCCGACCCCCTGCCGTGCTCGGGAAAATCCAAAGCTCTCTGTTTTCGCTACTTCTTGTTAACGGTTTTCTTCAGTTCGGCGCCAGGGGTGAACTTCGCGACCTTCCGGGCAGCAATCTTGATAGTGGCGCCGGTTTGCGGATTGCGCCCGTTCCGGGCCTTTCTCTGCGATACCGAGAAAGTGCCGAAACCTATCAAAGCCACCCGATCCCCTTTCCGCAAAGCACCAGTAATGCTGCTCACGGCCGTATCAATCGCAGTTGTAGCCTGCGCTTTGCTGATTTCGCAAGCGCCTGCGATCTTATCAACCAGATCGGCTTTATTCATTTGTTTCTCCTCGCAGGTCTCTTTCATGCCCAGCCGACACCGGGAGGACAAAAGCTGTGGCTGAGTGGGGAAACCCGACGGGTGGTATTCTCCTCTCTCTGCGCAGAATGTCAACTGTGAAAATCCGCGTCCGAAGCCTGTTTCGCACCCCCCATCCCCGGGTGGTGCTGTGGGAGCTGGGAACAAGGGCTTGGGAACGGCATCCACAGGACGGGCCGAACCTGCGCCCGCAGCGGGTTTTTCCTCCGTCCTCCACAGCTCCGATCACGCCTTCACAGGTTGTACACAGCCAGCTTGCGCTTCGCGCTTGCGGGAAGCCAGCATTTAGGTGCAAAGTCAGAGGAATACCGTCGAAGGAGGGATCGAGGTGAGAAGGATTGGGGAAGAGTTGTCCGAAACTGAGGTAGCGGTTTGCCCGCTATGCGAAGGCACGGGCTGGAAGACGCTTCCCGCCAGCCCCAGCCCGCCCCGGGACCGGCGCGTCACGCGCTGCGATTGCCAGTTGCGGGCGCGGCATCAGACCTTACTGGCGGCCGCGCGCATTCCTCGACACTATGAGCATTGTGAACTTGCGACTTTTAAAGTCGAGGGTCTCGATCCTTCGCTGGCTGCGGCTCGTATGTCTGCCTGCAAGTTTGTAGAAGAATACCCAATTAAACAGACTGGCCTGCTGCTCATCGGAAAAATTGGTGTCGGCAAGACCCACCTGGCAGTCGGGATTATTAAGGAGCTGGTCCGCAGCAAAGGGATTAATTGCCTTTTCTACGATTACGGCGAATTGCTGAAGCAGATTCAGAACTCATATAACGATTCTGTCCGAACCACTGAGATGGACGTGCTTCGACCCGTTTTTGAGAGCGAGGTGCTGGTTCTAGATGGATTGGGCGCAGTCAAGACCAGCGAATGGGTTTGGGATACGGTCAGTCTGATCCTCAATACACGGTATAACGACAATCGCACCACCATCATCACCACGAACTATCCCAATCTCGGGGAACGCGAACGACTGAGCGGAAATATAAGGTCCGGAAGCCCGGAAGCCGCCAAATATGCGGCGGAGAAAGAGACTCTCGGCGATCGAATCGGGGAGCGTATGCGCTCCCGGCTGCACGAGATGTGTCGCATTGTTGCGATGGAGGGCGCAGATTTCCGTCAACGGGTCAAGAGCGCCAGCTAACCGTGAAATTCCCTGTCCGACTGGTTACCGCTCCTTACTTCGAATTCACACTGTGACTCCGCCTGAATCCGGGGCAAGAAAGTTCCTTCGGGTGGCATGGCTCCGTGGTGGATTTCGGTGGAATCCGCACTAGAATGGCTTCGTGCTGACCGACCGGCTGGAATTCACCCCCGAACGCGACGCCGAAATCTTCGCCGCCGTGCCGGCCGGTCTGGCCGTCTTCCTGCTTCGCGGCGAGGACCCGCAAGCGGAACCTTACGTCAGCAAGACTGCCAACCTCCGCCGCCGTCTCCAACGCTTGCTCGGCCCGGTCGCAGAACGCAACAAGAAGCTCAATCTGCGGGACCGCGTCCGCTCGATCGAGTACGCGCCGACCGGTTCCGACTTTGAATCCGGCTTTCTGCTTTACCGCGTCCTGCGCGCCAGTTTTCCCAAGACATACGGTAACCGCATGCGCTTCCGCTTCGCGCCGCTGGTGAAGCTGCATCTCGAAAACCAATATCCACGGGCTTCCATCACCACACGCCTGGGACGCCTCAAAGGCCGCACGCTTTATTACGGGCCATTCCAGTCCCGTACCTCCGCCGAGAAGTTCATGAACGATTCGCTCGACTTCTTCAAGATGCGCCGCTGCGTGGACGAACTCCATCCCGATCCGCAATTTCCCGGCTGCATCTACTCCGAGATGAAGATGTGTCTGGCGCCCTGCTTCAAGGGCTCGACCGACGAGGAATATTCCGTCGAAGTGAATCGCGTGCAGGCCTATTTCGATTCCGGAGGTGAATCCCTGGCCCGTGAGTTTTCAGCGCAGCGCGACGCCGCATCGGCCAGTCTCGCATTTGAAGAAGCTGCCGCCACTCACCTCCGCTTGGAAAAGCTGAAGCCAATCCTCAGCCAGTTCCCCGAGATAGCCCGCCGCCTCGACCGTTTTTCTGCGCTGATCATTCAGCCCAGCCATCTCGCGGACTGCGTCACCTTCTTCCGCATCGAAAGCGCTGCCATCTCCGGGCCGGCGGTGTTCTCGATCCAACCCGCCGAGCACACGAAGTCGCAGTCCATGGAATCGCGGGTGCTGGCTGTTCTCGATTCGTTCCCGCCAGCGAAGGCACGGCCCGCGCTCGAGACCATGGAGCATCTGGCGCTGCTCAAACGTTGGTACTATCGTGGCCGCCGCGTCGGCGAAATATTTCTTGCCGATGATAAAGGTGTTTTTCCCATGCGCCGCATCGTGCGCGGCATCGGCCGCGTACTTAGGGGCGAAGGGCCGGAACAGGACTCCACTCAGACAATCGTTCGAGAAGGAACGAGGGAAATCCCAAACTGAATTAGGAAGAGTTGACGAAAGGAAGGACGCAATGGCCATCAAAGATCCAAACGGCAAACAACTCCGCGAGCACCTGATCTATTTGCTCAATGGCGGCGGGGCCCACGCCCGGTTTGACGAGGTCGTGAAAAACATGCCGGAGGAGTTGCGCGGCGTGAAGCCCCACGGACTGCCGCACTCTGCCTGGATGCTGCTTGATCACCTTCGCCTGGCGCAGTGGGACATTCTCGAATTCAGCCGCACCTCCAAACATATGTCTCCCGAGTGGCCGCGCGGTTACTGGCCCAAGACGGAAGCACCCTCGAGCACGGCGGAATGGAACAGGAGTGTTCAACAATTCCGCAATGATCTGAAAGCCATGCAGGATCTGGTGGCAAATCCAAAGACCGATCTGTACGCCCGCATCCCCTGGGGTGACGGCCAAACTATTCTGCGTGAGGCTCTGCTCCTGGCCGATCACAACGCCTACCATCTGGGTCAGTTCGTCGACGTGCGCCGTCTGCTGGGAGCTTGGAAAAGCTGACCCAACTCTCTTGCCAACAATTTCCTGCGAAACAACGCCTCAGCCAGGGGTTGATTCAAAATACTCGAGCCGGCCCTTTTCGGGCCGGCTCGAGTGTTTCGTCAAACTGATCAGCTCTTCAAGGCGCCACGGTTATGGTGACGGGCGTCTCGTTCGTGAGTGATCCGGAAGTTCCGATCAACTCGATGGTTGTGGTTCCCGTTGGCGCGCGTCTGGAAGCGCTCCACGTGATGGTTACCTTCACGCTGCCATTCGCCGGAGGCGTCACAGGGTTGGCCGAGGCCGTCGCCGATACGCCACTGGGGAATTCGTTCACGCTCAATTCAACAGAAGAATGGAATCCATTCACGCTGGTGACGGTGAGAGTGGTGGATACGCTGCCGTTTTCATCGATAGTGAAAGAAGAAGGCGACAGGGACAGGGTGAAGTTCTTCGCCGTCGAAGAGACGGTGAGGGCGATGGTGGTGCTGTGAGTGAGCGAGCCGGAGGTTCCGGTGATCGTCACCGTAGCAGCTCCCGTGGTTGCGGTCGAGGAAGCGGTTAGCGTGAGGGTTGAGGTTACGCTTCCGTTCGCCGCCGGAGTCACCGGATTGGTGGAGAACGTCGCGGTCACGCCCGTGGGCAGGCCGGTAGCGCTCAACGTGGTCGCGGAACTGAAGCCGCCCGTGCTGGTAATGGTGATCGTGCTCGTTCCGCTGGCGCCCTGGGTTACGGTCAGGGAAGCGGGCGAGGCGGCGATGGTGAAGTTCGGCGTCGCCGTAGCACTGACCGTGAGAGCCAGCGTAGTGGTTGCGGTCAGGCTGCCCGAAGTTCCGGTGATGGTCACCGTGGAGGTTCCGGTCGTGGCCGTGGAGCTTGCCGTCAGAGTCAGCACGCTGGTCCCGGTGGTGGGGTTCGTGCCGAACGCCGCGGTCACGCCGCTGGGCAACCCGGACGCGGCCAGGGTTACACTGCCGGTGAATCCGTTCAGGTCGGTCACTTTAATGGTGCTGGTGCCGCTGCTGCCCTGGGTAACCGTCAGACTGCTCGGCGAATCCGAGAGCGTGAAGCTCGGCGTTGCAGAGCCGGCCAACAGGTTAATGATTCCAGTCGTATTCGGACTGCCCCAGCCGGTGCAGAGATCGAATCCGGTTATTCCCGAATAGGTTCCGCAACTGCCGCTGGTAATGTCGTGGAAATAGGTGCCATAGCTTGAGGTAAGAGCCGCCGGGTAAATGATCGGATTGATATAGCCGATCGTATCGCCGTTGGTCGCCGCCTGTTCATTGGCCAGAGCCAGGTAGCCGGCCCACATGGGCGCTGCGAAGCTGGTTCCGCCGTAGTCGTTGGCCGTACAAGTGGTTTGGTCGGCGCAGACGTAAAAGGTAAAATTCGCATTGGCCGATACGTCTGGACCGTTCCGTAACGTTGTGGATCCCTTATTGGAGGAAGTAATCACGCCCGAGAGCTTCTGCCAGGAGGGGATCGGGATGGAGTCCGGGGAGATGCCGCCGCCGCTGTCTGCCCAGGCAGTTTCCGATTTCCAAGGGCCAGCCGCGCTGGAGGTTGTCAGGTCCGTGCCACCGACCGAGACGATATTCGCATCGTCCGCTGGCCAGGCCTCATTCGACGAAGACCAGGCCGAACTGTCGCCAGACGCGGCAAAGAAGTTCTGGCCTTGCGATGCCATCTGCTCAAAGTATGGGTCCAGAGTGCTAGGGTCTGCCGGCGTCCAGCCCCACGAGCAACTGATCTGCTTGGACAGGGGAGCGTCCGTAGTCGAAACCATCGCGCTGATGCAGGCAGTATCGCTAATGTTTCCTGATCCACTGGCCAGGACATCGCCGCAGACGTACATGTAGAGCATTGTGGAGCCTGGGGCCATGCCCATCGCCTGCGTCATGTCGAGGGTCTGCTCGGTATCGTCGCATGCGCTGCCGCCGCTATCGACGCAGCTCGTGCCGTACCCGCCGGTGGAAATGAGGGTTGGAGTGTAAGGTTCGGTTTGCCCAACGTTTTTGTAATACGTGGAAAGATCGGCCAAGTCGGTGCCCGCGAATTCAAACAGGGCAATGTTCTGGCCGGTGCCGGTGAGCGCCGTTCCGCCGTAGTAGGCCGCGCGCATGTCGCTGCCCAAAAAGGATGCCGAAGGGCCGGAGCCGGTCGTGGCATGAGAGACGACCTTGTCGGGGTCGATCCCATGGGCCTTGGCGTAATCGCTCTTCTTAACATACAGCGGATGCGGTTTGGAATCATTGTCCAAACCGGTGATATGCCAAACCTGGAAGGGGAGGTCCACCGTGGGCTCGCGGTCCACGGCAAAGAATGTGCGGTTTTCAGTGAGGTCCTGATAGAGCCCCAGGGTCACATGGAAGGCCCTCTCGATGTTCGCGACCGTGCCGGTCAGCCTTAGATCCCTGCCTTCGAGGTTTCCGCTGATGATCTCAAAGCCGCTCGCTTTCGCGAAAGCAACCAAGGCGTCCCAATCTTGCTGGCTGGGGCCAAACCTCGCGGTAAATTCCTGCGGCGTAAGGAACTGGTGGTAGGAGGGGCTTTGAGGATCCTGGACTTCCTGCACGAAATTTTGCAACCCTGCGCGATCGCGAAGCGGCAGAACCATGTCGAAGCGGAGGGTCTGGGTTGACGGGAGTTTCCCGATGAGCTGCGCTTGCCCGTTGGCAACCGCGTCGCGCACATGACGCGTCAGTAGGGACTGGGGCTGGGCCTGGGCTGGGATGGTAAACAACAAGACAACGGCTGCACAAACAAGCGCAACCACTGTCGGCTGTGGGGAAGGAATTTTCTTCATGTTCTTGTCCTTTTTGATTTTCAGATGTGGAACGTTCGGCTGTCTGAACTTACAGCCCAAGAATCGCGGCATGTTAGCTCACATTCGTGCCCGCCATCTACATTTTTTTGAAAGTGTTACGAAAACGGAATACCGGGACTGGGAAAAAACCTTAGACCCTCAGGTCTGAACTGTAGCCTTAACGGGAAAAGACCTTAGGCCGTCAGGGCTGGATAGAGGCTGTGTTTGGCAGGACCCTTGCGGAATCGCAACCTTCCCGCCATCGCGCCCACGCTCGTCAAACTCCACGAATTCCCATTCGATCTCAGGCGAGGGCAGCGCAACAATATGCCTGTAGCTGGATGCATGAGTAACGCCGGAGCTACCAGAAATTAGGAGCGGCTTGTCGGCTGACAATCTACCGAATCGGGGCCGTAGAGCCTCGGCGTTCAAGCCGAGGATATAAGGCCCCCCGGCGTCAAGCCATCTGAAAAGGTAACCCAAGCTAAGCTTGTTTTTGCCTTCCGTTCGTTCTAAAATCCCCCCCGTCCACAAGACCTATGGCCGGGCAAGGCCAAAAGTAAAGCCTCTTCGTTGTCCTCCGCCGCAGCAAGGGCGGTTGTGGGAGGAACCCACCGAAGAGATCGGACCAACATCCGACTCCGT
>Ga0182015_10001684_pt1 | contig 28615 bp, 27 predicted proteins | sample 712P3MmetaG_FD_120478 | JGI IMG/M metagenome (GOLD analysis project Ga0182015, IMG submission 120478) | Permafrost microbial communities from Stordalen Mire, Sweden - 712P3M metaG | ecosystem: Environmental > Terrestrial > Soil > Wetlands > Permafrost | place: Sweden: Stordalen | collected... | reverse complement strand
TTATGACTTAGGATACTTCGATCTGGAGACGCGTGTGTTGGAACCGCTGGAAAATCCCTTCGGCCCAAAAGTGTTACCTATGTAGCCGGTACATTGTGTTACCCATGTCCCCGGGCCGGACCTTGAAAATATGGTGAGCGCGGCAGGATTCGAACCTGCGACCCATGCCTTAAAAGGGCATTGCTCTACCAACTGAGCTACGCGCCCATCCTGTCCAAATAGTTTACCATTGGCCGTTGAGCGAGAACTTAGATGGTTTTACGAGATGAAATGAGCAGCAACCAAAATAAAATCTAGCATACGCTCCGCGTCAGCGAAGCAGGTATAGACTGAACCCAGTGCAATCGCATGACGCAAGTCTCAGGAGACGGGAACCTAATCGGCGTGGATGTCGGCGGCACCAAAGTCGCCGCTGGTCTGGTAAACGACGCAGGTGAAATCACCTACCAAACGCGGACGCCGATGGCGGCAAACGATGCCGCCGCTGGTTTAGCCGCCGTAATTTCAGCCATCAACTCCGTACGAGCCGCCACCAAAGCACACGCCGAGGGCCTGATTTCGGGCATCGGCATCTGTGCGCCCGGCCCGCTCGATCCGCGAACCGGCGTCGTGATCAACCCTCCGAATCTTCCGGGTTGGCGCAATTTTCCACTGGCAGCAGAGATATCGAAAACCTATGGTCTGCGAGTTCGCGTCGACAACGATGGTAACGCCGCTGCCTTGGCGGAAGCTTTGTGGGGCGCAGGTCGTGGCTTCCGCAACGTTTTTTGCGCGACAATCGGAACTGGAATTGGCACCGGCATCGTATTCGATGGCCACATTTATCACGGCCGTACCGGTGCGGCCGCAGAAGGTGGTCACAATACAATCGACTATCGTGGACCGCGCTGCGGATGCGGCAAGCTGGGTTGCATTGAAGCGCTGGCGTCCGGCCCGGCAATTGCTCGCAGAGCGTCCGAAAAAATCGCAATGGATGGGCGCGCGTCGTCGATCCTGGAGCTGGCCGCAGGACAAGTGGATCGCATCACCAGCGAGATGGTCGGCAAGGCTTACGCGGCAGGGGATTTACTGGCCAAAGAAGTCCTGCAGGAAACTGCGCTGCTCCTGACGGTGTGGCTGGGAAATATTGTGGATTTGCTCGAGCCCGACGTCATGATTATTGGCGGGGGCGCAGGCGCCATGCTGCGACCATTCTTCGGGGAAATACGGGAACGACTACCCAGCTGGTGTGTGAACTCGCATTGCCAGGAAGTCCCCCTGTTGGCGGCGCATTACGGTGGAGATGCTGGCGTTGCCGGCGGCGCAGCTCTCTGTCGTTGACACGTCGCCAGGCGCGATCTGGGCCGGCACTAACGATCTGCGTTCCTCGTCAGGCCCGCGCTTTGTCGATCATGGCTTCCCAAATTCCTTTCGACTTGAGAATGAGTTCAACCGCTTCCCGGACGGCTCCGTGGCCCGCGAGCGCTTTGGTCGTGTAGTGCGCGGCCGCTTTCACTTCCGGGACGGCGTCGCCGACAGCGACGGCAAGTCCGACGCGCCGCATTAAGGGAATATCGGGCAGATCATCGCCAATATAAGCAACCGCGGAATCGGGCATGCCCGTTTTCGCCAGAATATCTTCGTAGGCTGGCATCTTTAGAGGTTGCTTCATATAAATAAAATCCATCTTCATCTCGCCCGCGCGGCGGAGCAACGCTGCACTCTCGCGACCGGTGATGCATCCCGTGCGCAGCCCCGCCGTATGCGCGAGAGTCAGTCCCTGGCCGTCGTGAGCATCGAACGTCTTGATTTCAAGTGCGGTGCCGTCGGTTTGGGAGAGGAGGGTAACGCTCCCATCGGTCATCGTGCCGTCCACATCCATCAGAAGCACTTTGATTTGCGCCGCACGCTTCTTGAGTGCGGGAGATATTTTTAGGCTAGCAGCCAAAGACACCCCCTATAAAAACAACAGAGTAGAGAGTTTAAGACAAAAACCAGTCGCGTGGCGACCGGTCCCCTCCCGGGCTTTGACTGGTCGCGTTGTGATTCGTATCACGGCGCGTCGTGACTTTGGTTACGGTGCCGAAAGGGTTCCGGGGAGATAATCGCTCAACCCAAACTGGGTTAGAAACAATTCGCTCGCCTTACTTTTTCCATGCTGGTTGCTGGAACGCAATTATGTTTTGAGAAACGAATCATGACTTGGAGTCGAGAATGGAAAATGAACATAAGCATCGCGTTGTAGCTTGGTGGAGCTCAGGTCTGACCGGGCTCGCCAAGTCGGATTCGGCCCCCAATGCCATCCACTTCGCCTCGCCACCGCAGTTTGGCGGTCTGGAAGGCCGGTGGACCCCCGAAGATTTGTTGATCAGTGCTGTTGCGAGTTGCTTCACAACCACGTTCCATGCCATCGCCGGAAGCTCGAAGTTCGATTACACGGACCTTGAGGTCGAGGCCGAAGGGATCGTAGGTAAGACTGAAACAGGGTATAGCTTTAGCGAGATTGTGCTTCGTCCCAACTTGACAATTCCGAATGAAGACAGTCGAGAGCGGGCAATCAGCCTATTGCAAAAGGTCAAGGAGTTATGTCTGGTGTCTAGGGCGCTGGCAACCGCCCAAAGGTTCGAGATTAAGATCAGGATCGGCCGGCAGACCACCGTATAGACCGCCATCGACGGCGTTTCTGAATCGAATGGGTAGCACTTATGAGTGTGTGCGCCCTTCTGAGGTGCCGAACTGAAAGAATTCTCGCTTAAGGAAAGACCTTACAAGGGCGAACTGGCAGCTACGGCTTGCTTAACTTTTTCGGCTTCCAGTTTACGGATTGTCGTTCGGAGCCAATCGCCGAGCACAGTCTCAATCTCCTGCTGCGTTCCCGTGCGGTACAAATTCTCGAGAGTCTCTCCCGCTAAAGACAACGGGATGTGGATACATGGAGTTTGTTCCTTGCGTGCCTCCTCCGGAACAAATTGCATCAGAAGACATTCGCTGCACGGTTCGCGGTCCTTCGAATTAAAGTTCATGCAGGTGGGCGAATCTTCGAAGACGAAGCGCGGTCGCCAGGATTCGCGCGGCAATCGGCCGTATCCGCCTTGCTCAAGGAATTCCAGCTCGAACTTCAGTACATCCAGCAGGTTGCGATCATCCCTCGGCATAACCCTACCTCACTGACATTTTGGTCTCGGGTTCCAAGTGACGCCGTGACCGGCATCACAGTTTGTCGTGAGGGCTATCACGCGGGCAGCCCGGATCGTTTGTACCCAATCCCGTGTCAAGAAATTGGACAAACATGTAGGCGTGATCGGGGTCACAGAACCCCCCTTACTCAAAAAGTTCAATATTGCAACAGTATTGGATGTATGCTCGTTGCGATGTTGCGGCCAAAATTCGAATGGAGCTTAAAGATGAAGAGGTTTGATCTTAAGGTGTTTACGATCGCAATGGCTTCTGCTGTTGTTTTCAGCGTTTCCCTGCCTGCGCATGCGCAGGACGCAGCGGGACTCTTCAAAACAAAATGTGCCGCGTGCCATGGTGCTGACGGAACCGGCTCCGCGATGGGGAAGAAGATGGGTGCTCACGACTTCACCACGGCCGAAGTGCAGGGAATGTCGGACGCGCAACTGACGGATATCATTACGAACGGCAAGAACAAGATGCCGAAGTACGGCTCTCTGCCCCCGGATCAGATCAAAGGCCTGGTGGCGTACATCCGGACCCTTAAGAAATAACCCGGTTTTTCTGGCAAGTTAGTTGACTGGTGTGGCGGATGAATCGCTGCGAAGCGTGGAGTCTGTCTACGCGGCGGCGTTCAGGATAAAGGGAAAAGAGGCGTAGATACTCTAATGAATCAGCGACAACGCGTCCGCGAGTGGTCCCAACCCATCTACTTTCTAGGGCAGAATGCCGTCACACTTACGGGCGCCGTGATCACTACGAGCACGGCGCTTACCACTATCGCCTTCTGGTTCTATGACTTCTTCCTGCCGGGACCACCACATCCTTATATAGGCTTGCTGGTCTACCTGATCCTTCCCGGAATTTTTGTGCTGGGCTTACTGCTGATTCCGATCGGAATCTGGTTCAGGCGGCGAAGCTTGCTTCAGAGCGGAAATCTGCCAGAAATCTACCCGGCCGTCGACTTTCGTCTCCCAATCGTTCGCCGGACCTTGGAGTGGGTAGGCTTCGCCACGGTGGTCAACCTCCTGATCATTGGTACAGCTTCGTATCGCGGCGTTGAATACATGGATTCGACGAGTTTCTGCGGCACCACGTGTCACACCGTGATGGCCCCTGAATATGCGGCCTACCAGAATTCTCCGCACTCCCGCGTGGCTTGTGTGGAGTGTCACATCGGGCCCGGAGCCGGGTGGTTCGTACGATCGAAGCTTTCTGGTCTGCGCCAAGTCGCTGCAGTCACGTTCCATACCTATTCTCGCCCAATTCCGTCCCCTGTAAAGTATCTCCGACCCGCACGTGAGACCTGTGAGCAGTGTCACTGGCCGCAGCGCTTTACCGGCGACAAGTTCCTGGTGAACACAAGCTACAAAGACGATGAGAAGAACACCCCTCAAACCGACGTTTTATTGCTGAAAGTAGGGGGACGCACATGGCAGGGTTCGGTCGGCATCCACGGGCACCATCTGGCGGACACCGTGCGCATCCGCTACATATCGACCGACCCCGAGCGGCAGACGATCCCTGTCGTGTATTACACCGACGATAGCGGAAAGACTACTGAATTTATTTCCACCGATGCGAAGCCGACCCAACAGCAACTGGACAAGGGAGAACACCGCACGATGGATTGCGTGGACTGCCATAATCGTCCCACGCATACTTTCGAGTTGCCCGAAAACGCGGTCGACAAGCAAATGTCTCTCGGACGTATCAGCCCCGAACTTCCTTACATCAAGAAAAAGGCGGTCGAACTCCTCAAGGTGGATTATCCCGCGCGCGATGTGGCCAAGGAGCGCATCCTCGAAGAACTCAACAAGTTCTACCGGACGAATTATCCACAGATCTACGAGACGCGTCGCACGCTGGTGCAGGAAGCGGGAGATGAAGTGTCGAACATCTACCTTCGCAACATCTTCCCCGACATGCGCGTGACCTGGGGCGTTCACCCCAACAATCTCGGGCACAACGATTCGCCGGGGTGTTTCCGCTGCCACGATGGCAGCCATACCAGCGCCGACGGTCAGACCATCACCAACGATTGTTCCGCGTGCCATCAAGTTCTGGCGGCGGGTGAAGAAAATCCAAAGGTCCTGAGTGATCTGGGAATGAAATGAAAAGCGGAAGTACGACCTTATTACGCGCGCCACTTATCGTCAGAAGATCTGGCACTTTCTATATTGGCTTATTTCTCATAACTCTTGTCCTTTCCGTATTCGCACCGCCATCTGCATCGGCTCGATCTCAAGTAAAGTTCCCGCCTCCTCTCAAGCAGGATGAAAACTGCCTCGCGTGCCACGGCCAGCCGGGGATGACAGGGAACGGCAAGAGTATTTCGGTTGATCCGGGCAAGCATGCGGCCAGCGTCCACGGTACTTTGGGCTGCAAAGACTGCCATCAGACCATCAAAGAGTATCCGCACCCCGCGAAAGTGGCGAAGGTTCTTTGCGCGAGCTGCCATGATGATGAAGCTTCCCACGTCCCGAACAGCGTGCATAGCGCGTTAGGGGATGGAGCCTGCGAATCTTGCCACGGCAACCACCACGAGGTGACGGCGGCGGCGCAGTTGGTGCCGGCAAAGTGTGCGCAATGTCACGCGGATGAGGTGAAGGAACTCCGGCAAAGCATCCACGGACAAGCAGCCGCGGCTGGCGATCCCGATGCGCCGACCTGCGTTTCGTGCCACGGGCCCGTCCACCAGATTCAAACTTCGAGCGATCCCACAGCGACAGTGGCCAAGAAAAATCTTCCGGACACCTGCGCCTCTTGTCACAGCAACCAGCAATTTCTTTCGCGGCACAAGATTCCATTCGCACATCCCGTGGAACTCTACAAGCAGAGCGTGCATGGACGAGCCATCGTGGCTGGCGACGGAGCTGCCGCGACCTGCTCCGATTGCCACGGAAGCCATGGAATCCTTCCCTCGCAGGACGCGCGCTCGAAGGTAAACCACTTTAATATCCCGTCGACTTGCGGACAGTGTCATACCGACATTGCCAAGACCTACATGGAAAGTGTTCACGGACAAGCCATGAAAAACGGCGTGTCCGGCGCCCCGGTCTGCAGCGATTGTCACGGTGAGCACCTCATCCTGGCGCCGAAAGAGCCGGCTTCACTGGTGAATGCATCCCGCGTCTCCATGACTACCTGCGGGCGCTGCCACAGCGATGAACGCCTGGCCTTGCGTTACAACCTGCCCGCCGACCGGGTTCCTTCTTTCGCTGACAGTTACCACGGCCTCGCCATGCGAGGCGGGTCCCAGAGCGTGGCTAACTGTGCTTCCTGCCATGGAGTGCACAACATCTTTCGTACGTCCGACGCGCGCTCCACGGTGAATGCGGCGAACCTTCCAAAAACTTGCGGAACCTGCCATGCCGGTGCGGGCGAACGATTCGTCATCGGACCGGTTCACGTGCGAATTAGCACGGGCCCGGCACATCCCGTGGTGAAGTGGATCCGATGGATTTATTTGACCCTGATTCCGCTCACCCTGGGCTTCATGATCATCCACAATCTGCTGGATTTTCTGGCCAAGATGATTCGCCGGCAGCCGCGACACGAGACCGGAGCGCAAGTCACCAGGATGAATCGAAACTTCCGGATCGCGCACTGGGGTGTGATCCTTAGCTTCCCAACCCTCGTTATTACTGGCTTCGCACTGAAGTATCCCGAAGCGTGGTGGGCGCGTCCGTTGTTGCTCCTCGAAGGGCACTTCGCGTTTCGCGGCATTGTGCACCGTACAGCAGCAGTTGTGCTGATGGCTTCTACCATCTACCACGTGATTCACCTCACGGTGAATCGGCACGACCGATTGTTCCTGAAGGCGATGCTCCCCGAATTGAAAGATGCGACCGATCTGCTGCAGGTGTTCGCTTACAATCTGGGGCTCTCGAAAACCGAACCGCACTTTGCAAAGTTCAACTATGCGGAGAAGGTGGAATACTGGGCATTCATGTGGGGCACGTTGGTGATGACGGTCTCCGGATGTCTGCTTTGGTTCAATAATTTCACGCTGCGCAACTTACCCAAATGGGTATCGGATGCGGCCACCGCCGTCCATTATTACGAGGCGCTGCTCGCAACTTTCTCCATCCTGCTCTGGCATTTCTATATGGTGATCTTCGATCCACTGGTCTATCCGATGGATACTGCCTGGCTCAACGGCAAAGTCCCCGCCGATCATTATCGCCATTCCCGGCCAGCGTATTTTCGCGCGCTGGAGCGGGCTCACCTGATCAAGTTGCCCGCTGAACTTGATCACCGAAAAGAAGAGCCCACAACCGCCGACGCTTCCGGCGACAACCCAGCGGGAAAGAATTAGATTCAGGAAGATCGAATAAGGAAGAATCGAATAAGAAAAAGAGAGTGGGCCGGCAGGAGGAACCGGCCCACTGCAAAAGAGACCTTACGCGGTGATCAGAGACTCCAAAGCAACGCGGTTGGGGATGACCAAAGTAGATCCGCTCTGCTGTATGAGACGCTGCCTCTTGAAGCCTGCGAAGAGCCGGCTGACGGTCTCTCGCGATGTGCCGATCATCTGCCCGATTTCTTCGTGGGTCAGAACCAGCGTCATTTGGCCGGGATGTTTGGAACTTGAGTTCTGATCGAGCCAGCCCACAAGCAATCGGGCAAGTTTCTCACTCGCCGAGTCGGAGAGGATCAGGTCACGGATTTCGCGGCAAGTGGAGGCGTAATCCTGGCTGATATGACGAGTCACCCACAGGGCAAGATCTCCGTGCAGGCGCATCAGTCGTAGTAAGTCGCTCTGCCGCAGGAAGCTGATCTCGCTCGGTTCCTGGGTCTCGGCCGTTGCTTCATACTGGCGTCCGGAAACCACGGCAGCCACTCCCAATGGGTCTCCGGCCTCTACCATTCGCAGAATCAGGGTTCTGCCATCACTGCCGCAAATCGAAAGCTTTACCCGGCCTCGGCGCACAACAAAAATTCCCCGCGGAACTTGCCCCTCCGCGAACAGCACCGCTCCCGTGGGATAGGTCGTGGTGACCCCTTCTTGCTCCAGTGCATCCGTTACGACTGTAGGAAGTTCGCAAAAGTCATTGTTCTGCAGGTTGTTTACTGGATGTGTGGCCATAAGTGCCTCCGCTTCGCCTATATACATGGCAACTCCTCTGCCACACTGCCGTATGATCAAGTAAAACCCTATTAGATTGCTCTAGACATAACAAAGCAAAAGGCTTGCATCGAAACTGCTCCAGTGGAAGCGTGCCCTCGCTACAAGTTGATCGTGCCGATAGCTGGGTGCTTTCCCACAGTCATGTGTGATCCCCGTCACCGATCGAGCGGTTACAGGGCACGGGCAGACGTCCAACATTCGAGCAGGGGCCTGCTGGGGATGGGTACTAACGTTCACCCCAGCATCGCATGGATGGTATTCAGCAGCGCGGTCCGGGTAAATGGCTTTTCCAGCAGAGTTACGCCAGGTTTCAAAATATCTCGGTTCGCCATCAGCTCTCCGGTGTACCCAGACATATAGGCGACTCTTAGCGAGGGATGCGAGGCATGCAGGCGCTCGGCTAATTCCGGACCGCTCATGCGGCGCATCACCACATCGGTAAGCAGCAGGTCGATCGAACCTGAGTTTGACTGCACCAATTCGAGCGCAGACTGGCCGTCATTCGCCTCGACCACCGTGTATCCGTGCTCCTGAAGAAGCTGGCGAGTCAAGGCACGCATGATGTCGTCGTCTTCGACGAGTAGGATCGTCGACCCCAGGCGTTTCGGACTAACGGTTTCCGGTTCAGACTTGGATTCCAGCCCGATCTTGTGCTCAGCATTGGGAAGGTAGATCTTGAACGTTGTCCCCTGTCCTGGTTCGCTGTAAACGAGGATGTGCCCCGCGCTTTGCTTGACGATGCCAAATACCGTCGCCAGGCCCAGCCCGGTTCCTTTGCCCATCTCCTTGGTGGTGAAGAAAGGTTCGAAAATGCGCGACACGGTCGCTTCGTCCATGCCGTTGCCGGTATCGCTGACCGCGAGCAGAACATACTTTCCCGCAGGCATGGCTTGGTGCTGCTCGGCAAAAGCTTGGTCAAACCTTACGGCTCCGGTTTCGAGAATGAATTTGCCGCCGCGCGGCATGGCGTCGCGCGCGTTCACTGCCAGATTGACCACGATCTGATCGAGTTGGCCGGGATCTGCCTCTATCACCGCCGAACCGGACCTGGGCACAACGAGGATTTCCACATCGTCTCCCAGCAGCGGACGCAGCAGTTTCGTGATTTCTCTTAACCGCTCGTTCAGATCAAGGATGACGGGCCGCACAGCGGATGTGCGGCTGAAAGCCAGCATTTGTCTAGTCAACGAAGTGCCGCGTTCAGTAGCCTTCCAAATGTTCTCGACGTAAGTGGATGATTCGGCGCCGGGGGCGATGCGGTCGCGCAGGAATTCCGTGCAGGCGTTGATGATCGCCAGAATATTGTTGAAGTCGTGCGCCACTCCCCCCGCAAGCCGTCCAATCGCTTCCATTTTCTGGGCTTGACGAAGCTGGCCTTCCGACCGTTTCTGCGCGGTGATATCACGCGCAATCGCCGATGCCCCCACGACTTCGCCAATGTCATTTCGCAACGGAGACACTGAAATCGAGACATCGACGTTACGCCCATCTTTTGTCACTCGCACCGATTCGTAGTGTTCGATGATCTCTCCCCGAGCAATCCTCTGCAGAATCTCCGAAATCTCATTCGGACGATCACTGGGAGTGAGAACGGTCATGGGCTTTCCAAGGACTTCCTGCGGCGCGTACCCATAAATGCGCTCCGCTCCCTTGTTCCAACTAGTGATAATTCCGTCGAGATCCTTGCTCAGAATGGCGTCCTCGGAGCTGTCAATAATTGCGGCCAGGCGGGATCTGTATTCCCCGATTTGCTCGGCGGTCTTCTGATGCAATTCCTCATTCGCTCTGCGCAGCTCTTCCGCGATTCGCTTGCGATCACTGATGTCGCGGATCGCGCTCAGGACGAACCACCCCGCCTCCGTGGAAACCGGGCTGAGGCTGATCTCGACGGGAAACTCCGAGCCGTCACGTCGTCTTCCATAGAGATCCAAATCTGCGCCCATGCGTCGAGTTTTCGGCGTCCGTGCGAAGGTCTCGCGATGTTCATGGTGTTGGCCCCGATAGCTATCCGGGACCAAGATTTCCACTTTCTGGCCGATTAATTCCCCCTGGTCATAGCCAAACAACTCCTCCGCCTGGGAGTTGACCTGCCTAATAGTTCCATCGCGATCGGCCGCGACGATGGCATCCGGAAGGGCCTCTAAAAGATCGTTGGAAAGCAGATATGAAGACATGATTTTGGCCGTGACCGTCGGCTCTACTCCGCCTTGACCTGAGGAAGATCGCAACATATACGGCTACGGCTTGCTAGCACCCTGTTGGTAGCTAAATCTAGTCCGAATCGGTCGGACTGTAAAGCTGCTCAGACACAAGGGATATGTGCTTTATTTCTAGGGACGTACGTATGACAGAGGAAGAGTTTCTTGCAGAGTGAGTGTGACCTACATCACAAAATGGAGTGACCTCTTTCACGGCGCCCCATGGGGGAGCTTTGCCACTATGCAGAAACAGTAAAAGCAATGCTAACAATTCCGTCATCCCTGAGAGTACAAGCCAATGAAGTTGGCTGTGAATTTTCTGCGACCGGAACCAAGCTCACCCTCCCACAGAACGAACGCCGGCGAGCGCTGATCGTGCCCCGTGAGCACGGAGCCTGGGGAATGCTGGTGATTCCACTGTTGACGGGGGGAGCCGTCGGCCACTTTGACGGAGGCCGCCTCCTTCCGGTTTTTCTGTTGACGCTGGCGGTGCTGGCATTGTTCTGGTTGCGAACACCGCTGGAAAGTTTGCTCGGTACCGGCGAGTCGAGTCCAGACAGTAGAGGAACGTCAAACCGTACGTGCCGTTATCGTTCCGCTCGCCACGATCGTTGCCGTCTGCTTGACCATCTTGTTCTGGCAAGGGAACTATCGTGATCTGATTTGGCTGGGAGTAATCGTGGGCGCCGCGTTTGGGGCGCAGATTCTCTTGAAGAAGGTGGGGCGGGCAACCAGGATGGCGGCTGAAGCAGTGGGCGCCTCGGCTTTAACCTCGACCGCACCCGCCGCATACTGTGTGGCTACGGGCCAGCTCAACCACAAGGCGTGGGTATTATGGCTCGTCAATTGGCTCTTCGCCGCCGATCAAGTCCACTTTGTATGGCTCAGAATTCGCGGCATGCGAGGCTGAAGAAGAAGGTTGAGGTGGGTTGGAGTTTTCTGACGGTAAATTTACTCCTCGCCGGGATTCTGGTGCTCGCTTACCGGCTGAGAGGGTTGCCGGTAATTGCGCTCATCGCGTTCATTCCGGTCTTTTTTCGCGGCCTCGTTTGGTTCGTACAAGAGCCTCAGCTAATTGCGGTTCGCCGACTGGGCTGGACAGAACTGGCCCATGCGCTGGTCTTCGGTGCACTCCTCACCGCCGGGTTCGGTCTTATCCGATCGAGCGAGGAAGAATTCTCTCCGCAGGTACAATCGGCGCCGGACGCCGCGACCTAAAGCACCGCACTCACAGTCATCCATCACTGCATCCCCAGAGCTGATTGTGCTATCTTCCCCTCGGCCCGAGCTCCCGGCATTCTTGGGGAAGCACTGCACGCCTCGTTAGACCGAGGGCCCCCGCCTGGACCTCCGAAATCCCACAACGAAAGGAATACTCGCATGGTTGCTCGTATCGTCGATTGCGAAGTGAAAATGGAGAAGAAAGATGAGTTTGTGATGGTCTTGAAGAATGAAATCCTGCCTCTCCTCAAGAAGCAGACCGGCTTCCGGTGCTTCTGCCATTTTTCCCCGACAAGATGCAGGATGGGAAAATAATCACCATCAGCCTGTGGAGAACCAAAGCCGATGCGGAGGGTTATGAGCGAGAGTTCTATCCCAGGGTGCTCGAAATTCTGAAGTCATTCCTAATCACACCCGTCAGGGCAAACTACTACAGGCTCGAGACCACTCTATGCGAGCACGTCGTCGAGGCGCTTTCGGCATAGGTTAAGCGACCCGGGTCCGAATTTTATTTTGAGCCCTGTTTGCCGGATGCTTGCATTCCTCCGATACAAAAGCCGACGAGCGACGACCCGCTAAGCGGGCACCGGCGGGCTCTTCCTGCGCTGCTTGACAGTCACTGGGCCGAGAAACTTCATCATGCTTCGCAAGCGTTCGCCCACATGTTCGATCTCATGTTCCTGCTCACGCTGGCGGGTAGCTTCAAACCACTCGCGTCCCGACTCGTTCTCCGCAATCCAATTTCGCGCGTAAGTTCCGTCCTGGATCTCTTTCAGCAGTTGCTTCATCGCCTGCCTTGTCTGGTCGGTAACGATTCGCGGACCGCCTGTATAGTCTCCGTGCTCGGCGGTGTCGCTGATGGAGTAACGCATGTAGTTCAGACCGCCGCGATACATCAGGTCAACGATGAGCTTTAATTCGTGCAAGCACTCGAAGTAAGCAATCTCCGGCTGGTAGCCCGCTTCGACCAGCGTTTCAAACCCGGCTTTCACTAGCGCGCTCGCTCCCCCGCATAACACGGCTTGCTCGCCGAAGAGATCGGTTTCGGTTTCCTCGGTAAACGTAGTCTCGATCACGCCGGCGCGGGTTCCTCCAATTGCCTTGGCATAAGAGAGTGCAAGCTGCTTGGCGGTTCCGCTGGCATCCTGGTGTACTGCCAGGAGCGCAGGCGTGCCGCCGCCCTCGACGAATATTTCACGCACGCGATGTCCCGGTGCCTTGGGCGCAACCATGGAAACATCGACGTTGGCAGGAGGAGTAATTGTCTTAAAGCGAATATTGAAGCCATGGGCGAACATCAACGTCTTCCCGGCTGACAAATGAGGAGCAATGTCGCGCTTGTAGACGGAAGGCTGCGCCGTGTCGGGCACGAGGATCATGATGACGTCCGCCCATGCGGCTGCGTCACTAACGGAGGACACCTTCAATCCAGCCGCTTCGGCTTTGGCTCGAGACTCACTTTCCTGGGGAAGTCCAACGCGCACTTGCACCGCGCTATCCCTGAGGTTGAGCGCGTGAGCATGTCCTTGCGAGCCGTAGCCGATGATGGCTACTTTCTTCGCGCGAATCAGTGCCAGATCAGCCGCGTCTTCGTGATACATGGTTGCCATAATGATTCCTTTCGAACAAGAATTATCCCGAGTTATACCGACTGCGAGAGGTCGTCATCTGCCACTGCCTGCGCCGGCTCTTCCGACGATGCAAGGGCAACGGACGATTTATTTCCGCGCCGCATCGCCACGATACCAGTGCGCACCATTTCCAGAACGCCGTAAGGACGAAGCACTTCCAGCAGTCCGTCGATCTTGTCTTCGCCGCCCGTGATTTCGATGATCAGAGACTCGGGCGCAACATCCACCACCCGCGCGCGGAAAACGCTAGCCAGCTCCAACACGTGGGAGCGCGCCTCATGCGTGGCCGCAACCTTGATCATCGCCAAGTCGCGCACGATTGCCGGAACCGCGGTGATGTTTTCCACCAGCAGCACATTCACCAGTTTGTACAGATTGGCTTCGATCCGGCGCGCCTGGTCGTGGTCGGCATCGACCGTGATGGTCATGCGCGACACTTCCGGCTTTTCCGTACGCCCCACCGTGAGCGAGTCGATGTTGAAGGCGCGCCGCCGAAACAGCGATGCCACGCGAGTCAGCACGCCCGGCTTGTTCTCAACGTATACCACGAAGGTATTCAGCATATTTGGTTATTCGTCGGTAGCGGTCTCCACGATTGGGCTCGGCCGCCGGATCATCTCATGCAGAGCAGCACCCGCCGCCACCATGGGATAAACCGTATCTTCCTGCTCCACGTGGAAATTAATCAGCATGGGTCCATCGTGCTGCCGGGCTGCTCGAACGGTAGGCACGACCTGAGAACGCTCCGTCACGGTCGCGTTCCGAATACCGTACGCGGCGGCGACCTTGGCGAAGTCCGGGTTCAGCAGCGGTGTGGCTTGATAGTTTCGTTCGTAAAAAAACTCCTGCCACTGCCGGACCATTCCCAGGAAGCCATTGTTGATGATGGCAATATTGATCTTGAGGTTTTCCTGCACGATGGTGGCGAGTTCACACATGGTCATTTGAAAACCACCATCCCCCACCACGACCCATACCTCTGCTTCCGGGCGCGCGACCTTCGCTCCAATCGCAGCCGGCAAAGCAAATCCCATCGTCCCCAGGCCTCCGGAAGTGATCAGCGAACGCGGATCTTCGTGTTTGTAGTATTGCGCTTCCCACATTTGGTGCTGGCCTACGTCGGTCACCACCACGGTGTTGCTGCCGCGCGCCTCCCGCCACAGGTCGTTGATCACATGAGCGGCGTAAAGATGGCCGCTATCCGGCAGGTTCTGAATATCGCGGACCGCGGAGTCACCTTTTAGCCGATCAATAAAGTCCAGCCATTCACTGCGATCCGGGGATCCGACCTTCGGCAACATGGCATGCAGAACTTCCCGCAGATCGCCCACCAGCGCCACATCGACCTTCACATTCTTGTTGATCTCCGCCGGATCGATCTCCACATGAATCTTCTTCGCGTTCGGCGCGTAAGTTTTCAGGTTCCCCGTGACGCGGTCGTCGAAGCGCATGCCGAGTGCGATGAGCAGGTCCGCCTCCTGAATGGTGTGGTTGACCCAGGCTTCCCCGTGCATTCCCATCATTCCCAGGTTGAGCGGATGAGAAGCGGGCAGCGCGCCCAAGCCCAGCAGGGTAAGCGCGACGGGAATTCCACCGCGTTCCGCCAAATCGCGCACTTCGCGCATTGCGCCCGAGACGAGAGCGCCATGGCCCAACAGAATCACGGGTCGTTTAGAGTTGTGGATTAACTCCAGAGCCTGTTCGTATTCCTTGGGAGCTGGCGAAAGGTCAGGACGATACCCTGGCAGCTGCGGCTTTGCGGCCTCCCAGTCAAACTCACACGAGGACTGTTGCGCATCCTTGGTGATATCTACCAGAACCGGACCCGGGCGGCCTGAGGCGGCCACATAGAATGCTTCGCGCAATGTGCGTGCCAGTTCGTCGGCTTGCGTGACCAGATAATTGTGCTTCGTAATCGGCAACGTGATGCCGGTGATGTCGGTCTCCTGAAACGCGTCGGAGCCAATCAGCTTGCTGCCCACCTGACCAGTAATGCAGACAATAGGAGAAGAATCCAGCATGGCCGTGGCGATGCCAGTGACCATGTTGGTGGCTCCTGGGCCAGACGTCGCCACGGCGACGCCTGTTCGTCCGCTGGCGCGCGCATATCCATCCGCCATGTGAGTGGCGCCCTGCTCGTGCCGCACCAAGACGTGATGGATCTTGCTGTACTTCAGGGCATCGTAAGCTGGCAGAATGGCGCCCCCGGGATATCCGAAGACATGCGTGACGCCTTCGTGCTCCAGGCATTCCCACAGAATCTGCGCTCCAGTTTTCATCATGGCATTATGTTCCCCTGATTGTGTTTCGTGGCAGCCTAATCTACCCCAGAATCGATGGAGTTAATCTACAAGTGTATCTGGGTCGGCCTCGACCCGGCATCACACACCCCACAGATAGTCTTCCTGCTGCTCATTTTCATATTCGTGCCTACCCAACCCCACCGATGCCGCAGCGCCGCATGAATTTAAGACGGAATGGTCCGATTCTACAGCAGCGCTTGTATGCGATGCCTTTCGACGGATCTGCGGAACGAGATTGAGTATCTGGTCGTCTCCTACAGTCTTAATGCCATCGGCCAGTGCTAGGAACTTGCGGTAGAGTTGATCGAGTTCGTAGCGATCCAATTGGAATCCCAGCTCTTCGCAGCGCAAGCCGAGGGCATGGCGGCCAGAGTGTTTTCCCAGTACGAAGCTTGTGTTAGGAACTCCCACGGATTGCGGAGTCATAATCTCGTAAGTCAAGGGATTCTTGATCATGCCATCCTGATGGATACCTGCTTCATGGGCGAAGGCGTTGCGGCCAATAATTGCCTTGTTGGGCTGTACGGGCACGCCGGTAATTTCGCTTAACAATCGGCTAGCTGGAAAAAGCTGTTCACTAACAACTGCCGTGGGAAAAGAAAATTTGTCCGCACGAACACGCATGGCCATAACCAGCTCTTCCAGCGAAGCATTGCCGGCGCGTTCTCCAATGCCATTGATTGTGCACTCCACTTGCCGGGCTCCGGCGCTGACTGCTGCGAGGGAGTTCGCCACCGCCAGACCTAAATCGTCGTGGCAGTGCACGGAAATGGTTACGCGCTCGATGCCTCGTACTCGCCGGCGAATCCTCTGAATCAAATCTCCGAACTCGGACGGGACGGCATAGCCGACGGTGTCAGGAATGTTAATGGTGGTCGCTCCGGCCTCGACTACCGCTTGCAGCACGTCGCAAAGAAAGTCTGGATTCGAGCGAGTAGCGTCCTCCGGCGAGAATTCCACGTCCGCACACAGCGACTTGGCAAAGCGTACCGCGTCTTGCGCTCGCTCCACACACTCGCGGCGTGAAAGTTTGAGTTTGTGTTGCAAGTGTAAATCAGAAGTGGCCAGGAAGGCATGGATACGAGGGTGGGCGGCTGCCTGAAGGGCTTGCCAGGATCGCTCGATATCGCCACGGCAACAGCGAGCCAAGGCCGCGATTACTGGCCGGCGAATTTCGCGCGCCACCAACTGCACCGACTCGAAATCGCCCTCCGACGAAACCGGGAATCCTGCTTCGATCACATCTACGCCCAGGCGATCTAGTTGGCGCGCCATGCGCACTTTCTCATCGGCAGCCATGCTGCAGCCCGGAGACTGCTCCCCGTCCCGCAGCGTCGTATCGAATATCATTACCTGATCTCTATCCGGCAAGTTGTTCCTCCACTACATCGCAACCACAAGTCTCGATCAGTAAAAGCGAAAAGGCCATCATCGCCTGTGGGATGATGGCCTTTTCTAAAATCTTTCTGGATTATGGCTGTATCATCCGACGCGTCCTGTGGGTGCTACCACCAGGCCAAGAATGGCCACAATAAGGACCAGCAGACGCAGTCGTCCATCTCCTGAAATTCGGATCGCGTTGGATGACAGAGGCATTTCGGTAAAGGCCTTCTCTCGAAGCTTTGAGTACTTTAGGCGAATGGCCGAGGGCCGTCAATGGCCGTCTTGACACCGCAACATGCAAATTATCGTTGCTTGTCATCGGTTTCTTGAATCGTCGGTCCGCCCCTCGAGACCGATTGCGGGCGACCAGGCTGTGACTCAGGTCACTGACATCAGTCATTCGTTAGTGTGGCATGAATTCAGCCCAACACTTTAAGGGAAACGATTGCTCGCAAGGGCAAATTCAATCTTACGAACACGTAGGGAGCAAAAGTGAAGACGAAGAAAGGTGTGATCGGAATCCTGACCGGTGGAGGCGATGTGCCCGGCCTGAACCCGGCCATCCGCGCGGTAACCATCCGTGCCCTGCGCGAGGGCTGCGAAGTGATTGGCATCCGCCGCGGCTGGGCGGGACTGGTCGACATTGTCCGCGAAAAAGACTACAACAATAGCGAAAACTTCCAAGTGCTGTCGGAGGATTTGGTCAACCGCACCGGCCGCACTGGCGGCACCTTCCTGCATAGCTCCCGCACCAATCCCGGTAAGGTAAAGAAGTCCAGCGTTCCGGTTCATCTGCAGTCCACGTACAACGCCGAGAAGAACGACCTGACCCCGGAAGTTCTGAAAAACCTGGATTGGCTCGGCGTCGACTACCTCATCCCGATCGGTGGCGATGACACGCTAAGCTACGGCGTCCGTCTTTATCAGGAAGGCGTGAAGGTGGTCGCCATTCCCAAAACCATGGACAATGATGTTCCCGGTACCGACTATTGCATCGGTTTCAGCACCTGCGTGACGCGTACCATTTCCCTGACCAACAGCCTGCGCACCAGTGCCGGCTCCCACGAACGCTTCCTGGTCCTGGAAGTCTTCGGCCGTTATGCCGGTTTCACTGCCATGCTCCCCACGATGGCCGGAGCCGCGAACCGCTGCGTGATTCCCGAGCATAAATTTGATATCGAGCGCCTTACGGAGCTCTTGGTCTCCGACCGCCAGAAGAATCCCAGCCATTATTCCGTTGTCCTGGTCTCAGAAGGAGCGATGTTCCAAGGCGGAGAGATGGTTTTCGAAGCGGAGACCACCGACGCCTTTGGTCACAAAAAACTTGGGGGGATTGGAGACCTGGTATCGGAAAAACTGAAGGAGCTTTCTCCCAGATACAACCACGGCAAGGCGATCGACGTCATCAACCAGAAGCTTGGCTACCTGGTCCGCTGCGGCGATCCCGATGCCATTGACTCGATTGTTCCGATGGCCTACGGCAATCTCGCCCTCGACTTGTTGTTGGGCAAAATCCACGGACGGCTGGTTGTCCTCAGGAACGGCCGTTACGACAACCTGCCCATCGACACCGTCACGGCCTCGAAAAAAATCGTGAATGTAAGAGAGCAGTACAACGTCGACCGCCTCCGTCCCCACTACAAGAGCTTCGAGATGAAGCCGCTGTTTATCATGACCAGCGAGGTGGGCTAGGGCGTGATCGCATCGCAGTTCTGTGCTGCCGCTTCTGATCGACTAAATCCAGCTTAACCCTGCCGCGAGCACGGTACGAGTCAATCATTAGTGGGTTGACTCTCTTCGAACCGCGATGAGCGAGACCTGCTCAAGCCCAGGGAAGTGATTTTCTTTGTCGGCTTCGCGTTCCGCAGGTGCAATTTGCTGGATGGTTGTTCGCGCCGGCAGCACAGGGCCAAAATACTGCGCGTATACGTTGTCAAAAGCTTGCAGGTCAGACAAATCGTCCAGGTAGACATTTGTGGTCACAACCTGATTGAAATTCATGTCGGCTTCTTCGAGGTTGTCGAGGAGATTGCGCATGGTCTGCCGCAGTTGATGTTGTGTGCTAGAGGCATAGATGCCGCCGTGCGGACCAGGGATAAAGCCGTCTTTGGCGGAGCAATACAAGGTGTCGTCGGCAAAAACACAGGGACTGGCGGTGGGGCTGGGCGGCATGTTCCTGGGACGAACGGCCTTCCTTTGACGAAGGTCGCGAACGGCCACGCCTGTGTACTCGATGTGGGCGCCACCGGGCAAACTCGACACTTCAATTGTGGCCCGCGCTGGAGTATTGCCGAACTCAAAGCGCCGAGCGTAACGCTCATTCATGACCCGCATTGGGATCTTCGAAGTCAGGTAAGGATTGACGAAAACCATGTTGCTGAGTTCGAGACCGGCTGCTTTCACGAGTGCCTGCACGCGGTCAAGCGCCAAATCGACTTGCGCCGCCGGGTCGTCCGGAACCTTGCCACTGACCGGATCACTGCCAGACATGCTGGATATGAAAAGCCGATCGTGAGTCAGAATGCCCGGCGAAGCTGAATCGCCTGAACTGTAGTTTGGCGGATAGACGGCCCGCCGGTCGGCCAAGCTGCGCACTGCGACCGCGCTAATCTGGATGGGCGGGTCGGGAATGCGAGCAACGCCAAGCACGGCGCGAGCCGGCGGAGCCTTCGCGAAGTACTCGGCGAAGGCTCGATTCATTTCGCCGTATCCCCCGATGTCCTCAAGATAAACCTGGGTGTAGACAATATGCTCCATGTTCAAACCGGCAGATTCGACAAGCGCTTTAACGTTATCGAGCGCCTGGCGGAGCTGCGCTTCAAAAGTTGGTGGTAAACTGCCGTCCGGACGACGAGGCCCCTGACCGGAAATGTAGACGTAGTCCCCTGCGTCCACAGCGGGCGAGTAGAAGCGATTCGCGCGAGCCGAAGTCGCAGCGGGAACGATGGCTCCCACCTGTCCCTCTGCAATGAGGGCTGGCGAAAGCAGAAATATGAGCAATAGAAGTCGCATTTGAATCTTCTGACGTCTTCTTCTCAAGTAGGTTTCCCTTCGAGCGCCTAAGCAGCGGACTTTTTCTGGGCAGCGCGCAGAACTGCACGCAATCTCTGTCCCACAACGATTTCCTCACCGGGCTTGATGGTCATTGAAATTAGTTCGATGTGGTCGGGCTCCTTACGTTCTTTTCGGTTCGGGTTACCTTCACGTACTGCCGTCACCAGGCTGGGATTGTCTGGCCCAAGCACTTCGATCACCGGATCGCTCGCACGCAGTTCCTGCACGCAATCGGAAATACCGAATCCCCAGGCCTGTGTGTCCCAGGAGACCCTGAGCGTTGGATATCGATTCCCATCCTCGGGAATGTAGATGTCCGTTTTTACGCCGGGCACTGTCTCCACCAACTTCCGGATGCGATCCACACGGCCGTTCCAATCGGCGTAGAGCTTTTTTTCGTCCATTTTCAGCCAGGTCTCAAGCGACGTGAGGCAACCAATAACTTCTTCTTTGCCAACTTTCATCGGACGGCAAATGGCTCCCTCTCGTGGATTGCAATTCATGAGGGCTGACTCGATGAGGTCTTTTCGTCCCAGAAGCAAGCCGCTGCACTGGGGCCCGCACAGTCCCTTCCCTCCCGAGAAGCAGTAGAGGTCAATGCCCATCTTGGCGTAGAGTTTGGCGTTGTCGGCGGGTGGTATGCCTGCGGCGTCATCCAGCAGGAGAGGAACCTTATGGTCTTTCGCAATCGCCAGTTCTTGCTGCAGTTTTTCACCGAGATCGGTGGTGTAGATCATCGCGGTGTTTTCGTTGGTGGCGTTGACGAGTTCCTCGGATGAATATACGAGAACCAGTTTGGCGCCGACCAGCCGGATAGCGCTGTCGAAAGCGCTCCTGCCTCCCACCATGATGACTTCGTGCTTCAGCCCGGTGGTATCGGGGAGTTGCCAAATATATTTGTCGTCGCTGCCGGCCATACATGCAGCCGTTGCCGCGGACATCGCGCCCGCTGAGCCTGAAGTGACGATGCCAGATTCGGCGCCAGTCAATTCTGACAAGCGCCGGCCCACCGCACGCTGCAGATCGAACATGTTAACGAAATACTGGGACGCTTCCAGCTGCGCCCGACGAACCTCGGGAAATTCAAGCGATCCACTCAGATAAGTCCAGGTTCCGCGGCAATTAATGACCGTCTTTACCCCCAGCTGAGTGTATACATTCTGCCGAGGATCCTTGCCGATGGCCGTGGCGGCTTGGGCGTACAGTTCGCGGATCGCACTCTGGCTAAGCAGCGGTGCAGCCGCCAGCAACTTAATGAATGATCGCCGACCGGAATTCTGGATACGCATTATGAGATCTCCTCAATAACCGTTTGCTAGAGTACGCAGAGTTTCACCGCTCGAACTTGTTCGTGACATTGGAACAAGCTAAACGGTGGCAATCTAATCTTCATCTTTAGGCAGCGAAATCCGTGATCGCACCGCCAGGATGCGGGCCTTGGCTCCCGGTTTGTTCTGGTTGTAGAACCCCACCGTGCAGTTGGGGCGAAAGTAATAAGCGTCTCCAGCCTTTGCTGGATAGCGGCCCGCAATTCCATCCACTCCACTCCCAGCTACCATTTCGCCTTCTCCGTCAAGGACAAGATAGATTTCTTCCGCACTTTCATGATGGTGAGGAAAGTTTGTGCCTCCCGGGGAAAAGTTCATCCAGAAAAAACTGGTCACAACGTACGCATCATCGATCGCGTCGCGCTTGCCATTCCGTGGACCGAGGAGGAGCTTGTACAGAACCGAAGTGGGGTGGCCTTCAACGGTCTCTTCCTTAACGTCGTCGAGATTTACAATCTTGGGCTGTGGCGATGGCGCGCTGATTGAAATTTCTGCAGGCACTTTGAAACTCATGACCAAAACCTGCGTCGGTCGATCGGAGGTATTCGCAATCGAATGTTTCATGCCGGGAGGCAGGTAAGTGAAATCATTCGGGCGCATCGCGTGCGTTTGGTCTCCATAGTGCAGATCGCCTCTTCCTTGCACAACAAAATAGATCTCTTCTTCATGATCGTAGACCGTGGTCTGGCAGTTGCCGCGGACATCGAGCGTGACTTCACCGAAACGGGCAACACTCTGCAGAGTTCTATCATCCGCATCGCCCTCACCGAAGATTGCCTTATAGTGGCAAGTCGGGGATGCAAGATCACCTCGTGTTTCGCTCAGATGTGGAACGTAACGATGTAACCAGGTGGGGTCGATTTTCCAGTCCTGGGCTAGCAGAATGGGCGAGAGCAGCAGCAATAACAGCAGAGTCTTCAACTTTGTTCCCGAAGAAACGTGCTCATACTTCTTTGCCCACTCGGTATAGCACAGAATTCGCTTGACGCAAATCGAAATATTTCGTTTTATTGCATTTCGTTCCGTTTTATCTGACCGAGGATGAGGTTTTCAAAACTGGAGCATGCTACCCTCAACTCCGGCGGCTTCCGGAAGGGTGCACTTATGACAACGCATTTCCCACTGGCGAATCGGATGCGACGTCTGGTCGTGGTTCTTCTCCTTGGCGGGAGCGGGGTGTGGCTGGCGCTTGCTCAGACTCCGAGTCCAGCAAATTCGCCAGCCGCCATAGGCTGCCGCATCGAAGCCGCAGACTACAAGGGTTGGAGTGCAGAGCAACTTTCCAATCGATGGGTGCAGTTGATCGTGGTGCCGCAAAATGGCGGCCGATTAATGCAGGTAAATTTCGCGGGGCATCCCTACCTGTTCGTTAATCCCAAACTTGCAGGGACGTACCGGCCGCCGACCCCGGGTCAGTGGTTCAACTACGGAGGCGACAAGCTGTGGCTTTTGCCCGAGGGGAACGACGACGAACAACATTGGGTAGGCGACTCTGATCTGTTGGATGATGGGCCTTTCACCTTTCGAAAGCTTTCGGAAGGACAGCAGTGCGAGATTGAACTCACCGGTCCGGCCGATCCTCAGACCGGAATCCAGTTTTTGCGAACCATTCACTTGGACGCCGACTCTCCGCGAATCCGCTTTCATGCGTCCATGAAGAACGTGAGTGGGCATACCGTGGAATGGTCGATGCAATCGGTTTCGCAGTACAACACCTCCGATCCGTCCTCTACCTCCGGCTTCAACCACGATTTCTGGACCTTCACCCCTACGAACCCATCCAGCAGTTATCTTAACCGCTATCATGTTCGGTTCGGTCCGGCGCAGAATTCTGCGGTGTCGGTGAGAAACAATGGCTTCTTTGCCGTGCACTACGTCCACATGGCGGCTGAATTGTGGTTGGACTCGACAGAAGGCTGGCTGGCAGTCGTCGATGGCGGCAGCAGATACGCCATGGTTGAACGCTTTCGGTTCGACGAAAACAAACCCTATCCAGGCAAGGCTTCTGTCATTTTCTGGACGAACGGTCCGGAAATGAGACTGGGCAGCGACGGAATTCTTTCCCTGAGCGACGATGCGGACGCAGCCCCTTACTACCTTGAAGCGGAGATTAACAGTCCGATGTGCCGTTTGCGACCGGGAGACTCTTGTGACTTGGAGACGGAGTGGTTTCCGACGAGGGCCGGAAACGAATTTCACGGAGTGAAGGATGCCGGCATCGTGATACGCCCACTTCAAAGCGTTCGTCTGGACAACGGGAAAATCAGGCTTTCAGGTTCTTTCGGAGTTTTCTCTGCTGGGCACGTCGTCGCTCACTTCTACAATGAACATGGTTCGAGCCTCGGAACCATGGTAATTGCGAATGTCAATCCCGCCGAACCGGTGCTACTTGAAACGGAAGTTACCCCGACTGGAAAACCAGCGCGAGTCTCCCTTCACCTGGAAGATGATCACGGTGTGGACTGGGGTTCTCTTCAGGAAGTACAAGTGGGTAGCGGCGACAGTCGCTGATATGAAATCGCCCGCGGAAGCGCTCATCCTGTCATTGCTGGTGGCCATCTGCACAGGAGTGCCCATGGTTGGGCAGCACCAGACGCAATCCCCGGTCACTGCTGTCTCCGACGTGAGCGCCGAAGATCTTCTGGTGCGGCCGGTTGGGGCCAACTGGACCTCTTATAACGGCGACTACAGCGGGCGTCGCTACAGCAAGCTGCGTGAAATCAACGTCACAAACACTCGACAACTCCGCGCGGTGTGGGTGTTTCATCCCGGCAACTCCCAGAGTCTCGAGGTAACGCCTGCAGTCGTTGATGGAGTGATGTACGTAACTTCATCAAATGATGTATTCGCCCTGGACGCGCGAACCGGACGGATTGTGTGGCACTACCAAAGGCCAGTGAGCTCAGGCCTGCTCGACGATGCCGCGGCCCACAAGAATCGCGGTGTGGCTCTGTGGCGGCATTTTGTTTACGTCGAAACCGACGATGCCCACTTGCTCTGCCTCGATGCTCGCTCGGGGGGCTTGCGATGGGATATTGAATACGCTGACAAAGCCAAACACTACGGCGCGACCAGCGCCCCGCTCGTTGTGAAAGGGGCAGTCATCGTCGGTACCTCCGGCGGTGACTCTGGAGTGCGAGGATTCCTTGCTGCGTACGATGCCACGACCGGACAGCTGAAGTGGCGCTTTTGGACGATCCCTGGGCCTGGTGAATTCGGCTCCTCAAGTTGGCGCGGTGACTCATATCTGCATGGCGGCGGCACAACCTGGATGCCGGGTACGTATGATCCGGAACTCAATACTCTGTACTGGACAACCAGCAATCCTGCGCCTGACTTTGTGGGACAATCCCGCCCCGGCGACGACCTTTACACGGATTGCGTTCTGGCGCTCAACCCGGATACGGGAGAGTTGAAATGGTACTTCCAGTTCACCCCTCACGACCTGTATGACTACGACGCAAATGAAACCCCAGTGCTGGCGGATGTAGAGCAGAGCGGAACGATCCTTCGACTGCTCGTACAGGCTAACCGGAATGGCTTTTTCTATGTTCTCGACCGGGTCAATGGCAAGTTCATGCAAGCGACTCCTTTCGTGGAGAAGTTGAATTGGGCCAAGGGCATAGACGCGTCCGGCCGACCCGTTGTCTCCGGTCGAATCCCGACCGCGGAAGGCGCTTATATCTGCCCCGGCATCAATGGGGCCACGAATTGGTTTTCGCCTTCTTACAATCCCGACACCCGGTTGTTCTATGTGTTGGCTCTCGAGAGTTGCAATCTATTTTTCGCAAACCCGATGCCGTTCGCACCAGGACACACGTACTACGGCACAGGCACGAAGCTCCCGCCCGATGAGGACGCACACAAGATTCTGCTGGCGCTTTCCGTCGCTGATGGGAAGCCGGCTTGGCGTTATCCGCAAACGGGCCAGGCCAACTCATGGGGTGGGACATTAACCACCGCCGGTGGCTTGGTGTTTTTTGGAGATGATAACGGATACCTTGAAGCAGTTGATGCAGCGACCGGTCGTGCTCTCTGGCACTTCAATACTGGTCAGGAAATGCGCGCTTCTCCCATGACCTACGCGGTCGATGGGGTTCAATACGTGGCAGTCGCGGCAGGAAGTGACGTTTTCAGCTTCGCACTTCCACATTGAAGGATGCGGTACATTTCAATGCTTGGGAGGTAAGGCACGCTTCCAGTGATGTGGTCTAGCGCCGCCGCCCATGTGCATCAACTGGCCGCCGCCTTCTATTCGAACTAGAGGAGTCGAACCCGGCTGGCAGCTATGGGAATAGATCTTATTCAGGCCCAGCGAATCATAACGTATGGCACGGCCCCAGTCACCAGCACGAACTTCAGCAGTGACGGCCACTTCTCCACGAAGACGTTTCGCATGTAAGGTATCCCTTCTAACAAATGGCCCAAGGGCAGGTTCTCTTCTGGACCGTTCTCTTCTACTAAGTGCGGGAGGGCTGTCGGGGCGCGTTCTGACGTTCCATTACCATCGCCATTGCACGAACGTGAGTTTCACGGCTGTGCTCGGCATGGACGTGCTTCAGCATTGCGTGAGCGGCCAGCGTTCGCTGGTTTCCAATGTCTCCGTTAAAGTCTTGGACGCGCTCTGTGTGAGTGCAGGCAAGACAGAAGAGGATCACCCCGTTCTTGTCTCTACCGATGCGGTACATAATAACGAGAGTACAGAATGTCTTCCGGTGTCAATGTGATCAGCATCACCTTTCGGTTAGCGGTGGCCCCCATTAGGTACTGTACGAATGCCCTCAGCACCGACCATCAACGAAGCGTAACCTTAAGCTAATGCGCTCCGGGACTCTGCGATACCCAGAGCTTGCGGGTAGGCCACGGCCTTTCTGTGACCTCTTTGTTTTGAGGCAGAGGTACTGATCCTCTGCCCGCAACGCCTTCATGGTAACGATTTCAGAGATTTCCCTTGTTAGCGACACCGCTTGGAGCGTTGCAGAATTGCAGGTTTCGTTTCCCTAGTCTGCCACGAATAATCCCAAGAATTGGTCAATTTGGTACAGTCTCAGAACTGAAACCTAGCCATACTCGGGTCAAGGTGGCTTCGCAGTTGTACATGAATGTCGTGCGGATGCCAGCTAGTTACGCTGCCGCCGTCAAGCGAGGCAAACACTATGAAGACGAAGACATGGAAAGTGATCGCCAATACGGGGAAACACGCAGACCTAGAGTCTGGTTCTGAGAAAAGGGAAGTTCAAAAGCCGACACACATCAGCGCCAGAGAGTTTGTTCATTGGCTGGCGGCTGAGAGCCATGTTGATGACGATTCTCTGCGATCACTATTTAAGCTGTAACGCTCCTCCTGCTGGAGCGCGGACTCCACCTTCTGCACTCGTAAGTTTCCACACATCATAGTCGCTCCGGGCGCACACTTGCTCCGGATCGTAACGAACTCAATCTTCCTCGTCTTTGTCTTTAATTGTCTCGTTACACGGTCGAGTAACCTCATCGGCACCAATCGTCTCGGCGCATTCACCTTTTTCGTCGTAATCGCAGGCGCGACCGGGGTGAGCTTGTTTGCATTTCTGGCATAGTTGCGTAGCCATTTTCCACTTCCTCCCATTTGTAATAAATCGTATCGAAGATGCGACCTGACGGTGGCGGCTTTGCGACGCCCTTTCCATATCCCTACGCGCGGACGGTGAGTATCTTCCTCGAACTATCCCTGCCAAACATGGTTACCACACCAGCACGTTACGGTTTCGGTAGTGCGGCCTAGGCGCCGGCGGTGGTCGCCACCGGCGCCAAGTTTTCGGAATCATTACTCCGCACTAATCCTAGGCAGCTTTGCGTGGTTCTTGTTTGTCACTCTTGCCCTGATCGGAGCTCACTTCGCGGGTAAAAGAAAGATTTGGGGCATCCGTCCGCTCCAAACTCTTCCTTTTTCTCCACCTGCTGAAGAAAGGGAACAGTGCGCCAACGACTATAACCAGCACGGCAACCGCAATCCAGAGCCAAAAGGACCAGCTCCTGGAAGTGGCGGTGGGTGTAGTGGCGACTGCAGCAGGTGTGCTGACAGGGTCCGAGGATGCGCTGGAAGTCGCGGCGGGTGTAGTGGGGGCTGGAGCAGGCGTGCTGACAGTCTCCGAGGACGAGTTGGCAATCGCAGCGGGTGTAGTGGTGGCTGCAGCAGGTGTTTCTGATCGTCTCCGATGATGTGCAGCAGGTGTGCCTGTAGTCTCGGAAGGCGTGCTGACATTCGCGGCGGGGGCAGCGGCGTCCGCATTGGGTGTGACAGCAGTCTCCGCAGGTGGAGTGGCGTCTGCAGCGGGTGTGATGGCATTCTCCGGAACTGTGCTGGTAGTGGCAGCGGGCGCAGCAGCGGCCGCAGCGAGGGTGACGGCAGTCTCCGCAGGTGGAGTGGGGTCTGCAGCGGGTGTGATGGCAGTCTCTGGAACTGTGCTGGTAGTGGCAGCGGGCGCAGCAGGGGCCGCAGCAGCGGCCACAGCGCAGTGGTCGGAGATCATGTTCAGTTCGGCAACGGCAAAGCTGTCATCAGCAGCGGCGGAACTTGCACCGCTTGCTCTGTGCCCGATGAGGGTTACGTCATGGCTCAGATGTGGCTTGAGATCAACACCACTGGTGGTGAGCTTGAAAATGCGGCCAGTGTTGTCTTCCACAACTGTGTAATTACCATCAGAGCCACCCAGGCAACCCTTGATGTTAGTTTGGTTCGTATTGGTGTTCGCCGCGGGAGTCTGTGCAAAGCTCAGCGCGACCAGCAGGGTCGGTACAGCGATCAACAGGAATGCTCTCTTCATGGAATCCTCCGAAGATTCTCGCCTTGCGGCGGTCTGAAATTTCGCTTGGGATTTGATTCTGCTTCCGATTCTGGTGTCGAACCCTCGGGGCTTTCGGGCTCCGGCGTGAGAACTTGGAGCATCTCAGGTGAAATCAGACAATCTTAATTCCGCAAGAATCTGACTGTCTGCTCCAAACAGCTCACATTTAAAGGAGAGGCTTACAAGAAATCGATCAGAATCTTCCTGATTAGTCTGAGACGCGCAGGAGCGGTTGTTCGACGGTGCCCTCAAGTGGCGAAAAATCTCTCCAGGAACTCCCGCCCGAAACCCCCATTGGTGGTTCTAGGCCGCGGCAGCAACTTCGATGATTTGCAAGCCTAGCTGGGCGGCTTTTCGCTTGAGATGAATGACCTGCTGTTTGCGAT
>Ga0182015_10001683_pt1 | contig 28619 bp, 19 predicted proteins | sample 712P3MmetaG_FD_120478 | JGI IMG/M metagenome (GOLD analysis project Ga0182015, IMG submission 120478) | Permafrost microbial communities from Stordalen Mire, Sweden - 712P3M metaG | ecosystem: Environmental > Terrestrial > Soil > Wetlands > Permafrost | place: Sweden: Stordalen | collected... | reverse complement strand
GGTTTCCCGCGTGAACTTGTGCGAAAAGAGAACAGGAAGTAGCAGCTAATATTTTTCTGCGACCGAAAATTCTTGACTTTGGAAGCAGCGGGCATTTATAAGGCCGTTCTACGGTCCAAGACCTCCAACTTTTAATGTTGTGCGGAGACGGCGTTCGTCATTCGGTGCGGGGCCGCCGAAAAAGGGGCTTTAATGCTGAAGAAGAGGGCGTTGCTGGTTATCTGTGCGCTGATATTGTTCATCTGTCCCATCCTGTACGGTCAGGCAACCGGCAGTTTTTCAGGCACGGTTTCAGATAAAGCTGGCGCGGTGGTCGCAGGCGCCAGCGTGAAAGCCATTTCTCAGGACACAGGTCTTTCCCGCGAAGCCAGGACTGACGATTCGGGACATTACCTCATCCCCGTGCTGCCCGTGGCGTTCTACAGGATTCGAGTCGAGTCCCAAGGTTTCCAGCCGGCCGAACAGAAGGACATCCGCCTCCAGGTCGATGAGCACCGCGAAGTGGATTTCTCCCTCGTGCCCGCATCGGTGACTTCGTCGGTGGAAGTCAATGCCACCGAAGTGGCCGTGGAAACTGCGAATGCAACCCTCGGGCAGGTAATCACGTCGGAGCAAGTCGCGGACCTCCCGTTAAACGGCCGCAACTTCGTCCAACTTGCGACTCTGACGCCGGGTACTACCTCATCCACCAGCCCGGTCAGCTTCTTTACCAGCGCTGCCAGCAGCGAGGCCGCCACGCGCGGATCGTTCTCGCTTTCGTCTGGGGGTTCTCGCGAACAGGAAACCGACTGGCTGCTCGATGGCAACGATAACAACCAACTCGATGAGGGTGGGATTGCGATTTTCTCCTCGATCGACGACATTCAGGAGTTCAAAGTTCTGACCTACAACTACTCCGCGGAATACGGAGAGCGCGCAGGCCCCACAGTGTTGGTTACCACAAAATCGGGATCAAATCAGTTTCACGGTTCGTTGTTTGAGTTCTTCCGCAATACATCTCTTGATGCCACTCGCTATTTCTTTTCGTCTCCGCAAAAATTCAATTTGAATCAGTTTGGAGGATCGCTGGGTGGCCCGATAAGAAAGGACAAAACGTTTTTCTTTCTCGATTATCAGGCCAAAATGCAGCGTGAGGGCGTACCCTTCACCGGCTTCGTTCCCACCACTGCCATGACAACGCCCTTCGACGCCGCCGGGGACTACGACTTTAGCAGCGATCCAGTGGGCATCACACCTACAAACCCCTACGCGGGCGGTACCGCGTTTCAGTGCTTACCGGGAACGAAGACGCCCGAGCCAGTCAATCTTGCGAACGGAACACAATCGCCGGGCCAGGCCTGCGCCACAATTCCCGCGGCGTTGGTCAATCCGATCGGCGCAGCCGTAGCTCAGCTTTATCCTGCCCCAACTCCCGGTCTTCCGAGCAATGCCGGCTTCAACTATGAAAACCAGCCGGTGAGGAAGCTCAACGAAGGGACCTGGGACGTTCGTGTCGATCACAATTTTTCCAGCAAGGATTCTATCTTCGCCCGCTTCAGCTACGACCAGGCAACGAACTTTGTCCCGGGCGGCTCGCCAACGTGGTCGGAAGCCAACGCCTTTGGTAGTAACCAACACATCGAAAACCACGGGCGCAATGCGGTAGTGACGGAAACCCACGTCTTTTCCCCGAACCTGATTAACCAAGCTACTGCCGGCTACAACCGGATCTTCAACCACATTCTCTCGTACGGCACGGGCAGCTGCGAAGGAGCGCTCCTCGGCATCCCGGGCGCAGATCTCGCCAGCTCGTGCGATGGCATAACCGGCTATCCCGCGAGCCTGAACCAGTCGCCTCAGGAATGCGTTAGCTGCGGCATGACTTCGTTCCAGATGTCCGCCTACTTTTCTGTGGGTGATCGCGGATATGCGCCTTACCAGGGCGGGACCAACGTCTATTCACTTTCCGATACGCTCGACTGGATTCACGGCAAACACGAGATTCGGACCGGACTAGTGTTTCGTGCCAATGAAATGAACGTAAGAAATAATGCATTCCAAGACGGCTATGTTGTAGAAGCCGGCACTGCGACCGGCGACGACATCGCCGACCTCCTGCTGGGCAGCATGGGGGTTTTTGCGGCCCACGATCAGACATTTCTGGGAGCTACCACAGGCCGCCGCTGGAAATTGTTTCGTCCTTTCGTGGAGGACAATTGGCGGGTTACCAACAATCTGACCTTCACCCTCGGACTTGCCTGGGCCTTGGCGACGCCGGAAACCGAGGAGGCCAATCGACAGGCAAACTTCGATATTGCCAGCCTTAAGTGGTACGTTCCATCAGGCAGTCCGGGGATAAGCGGCTGCGCGATTTGCGTCCCTACGAATGGGGCTGTAGGCATTCAATTCGACAAAACTGCTCTGGAACCCCGAATCGGATTCGCGTGGAAACCCATGGGAAGTGAGAAAACGTCGGTTCGAGGTGGATATGCGATCTTCCACGATTCCGCCTGGAACCAGGGCGGACAGGGGCTGTGGCAGAATCCGCCGTACTATGCGGAAGTGGATCCCGATAATTTTCCGAATGTGCTGTTGACTCCCTTCTTCAGTTCAACGGGCCTCTGCAATCCCTTTGGAAACTCCCAATGCGGTCTTTCTTACGGCTTCCAGCAGGACACTCCCGCGAACCCCGCATGTCCTCCGGCGGGCATTCTTACTTCGCCCGTGAACCCCGGCTGTTACAGCGGGAGCATTCAGTCTGAGAACCGCAACTTCAAGCAGGGGGTGGTTCAGCAATTCAATCTGAACGTTGAGCGCCAACTGCCGGGGAATGTAGTGCTGACCGTGGGCTACGCTGGCTCGCGCAGCGCGCACATTCTGGTAAGTCAGTTAAACGAAAACCTTGCGTCGCCCAGCGCATGCCCTGGCGGATTCGATTTCACGCCTGGTTCCACCTATAACGTGGGCTGTGACTTTCCGTCCTTCCCCTACGCTAACCCATTTCAGAGCGTCGACACCAACAACAGCGTCGGCGCCGCGCGTTACGATTCTCTTCAAGTCAAGGCTGAAACCAAGAGCGCGCGTCATGGCCTCTATGCTCTGATCGGCTATACCTATTCCCGTAATTTCGATTCTGGCCTCACTGACGGCTTGGGTACCAATCCCGGCGCGATGTACTACCCGCTCCCCGGTTTCAACAAACTAGATTGGGGTCTGTCTCAGTTGAACCTCAATGACAGTTTCACCGCCAGCGTCCTCTATGACTTGCCATTCGGCAAGGGCAAGCGTTACGGCAGCGGCTGGAGCGGAGCCACCAACGCCATTCTTGGGAATTGGCAAGTGGATTTGATTGAAAGAGCGACGTCCGGTTTCCCGCTATTTGTGGTCGATAGCGCCGATGAGTCGGGGGTCTTTTTCTCCTATAACGGAAACACTTTTCAGCGTCCGAACGAAGTTGGCGATCCCAACAAGGCCGGCAACGAAGGCGGCAATACGGGCTGCCCTACGCAGATCCACACGCTGCAGCATTGGTTCAACCCCTGCGCTTTCGCGCAAGCCCCGGTCGGCGAACTCGGAACAGCTCCGCGCGCTCCGGTTTACGGCCCTCGTTTCATCAACACGGATTTCTCCGTGATCAAGGACTTTCCTTTGTCCTTCCGCGAAGGCATGGGTCTGCAATTCCGGGCTGAGTTCTTTAATCTCTTCAACCATTCCCAGTTCTACCTGGATGGTGTCGCCGGCACAGGAGAGCAGGACATAAATACTCCCTCTAGTTTCGGAGTGATCAATAACACGGTGAACAATCCGCGCCTGGTTCAGTTTGGCTTGAAGCTGAAATTCTAGGCCGGCTGGGTTGGATTGTTTTTCAGGCAGACTGGAACGAACCAGTCTGCCTCAGCTTTTCTAGCGAAGACGCTGACAAAATACGCAGAATCCGGGAAACTGATGGATGCTCGCAAGATCGCTCTGACTGCGCTGTTTCTTGTGCTCTCTGGTTGCTTCGCTTTCGCGCAGCAGCGGCGCAAAGTGATTGTCAATGAGGATTTCTCAGGCCCAGGCGGTAGTAATGTGCAGACTTTACTGGTGTTGGCTCAATCGCCGCAGGTGGACGTGCTGGGAGCGACGGTGGTCAGCGGAGATCAGTGGCGCGATGAAGAGGTGGCACACACGCTCCGCCTGCTGGAAATCATCGGCCGCACGGACATTCCCGTCGTGCCCGGCGCCACTTTTCCCCTGGTGCGGCGCCGCGACGAAACGCAATTGTGGCAGGAACGCTATGGGAAAGTAGCTTATGCGGGCGCTTGGGATGATCGCTGGTGGCACGAGCCCTTCGTTGTGCCGCCGCTCCCCGAGGGACAGCCCACCACAAAGCCCAGCGACGAAGATGCTGCTCATTTTCTGATCCGGATGGTGCACAAGTATCCGCATGAAGTGACAATCTACGAAGGCGGTCCCATGACCAACCTGGCGCTCGCGATCTCGATCGATCCCCAGTTCCCCGAACTGGCGCAGGAATTGGTCTTCATGGGAGGAAGTCTGAGTCCGCAGACAGACAATCCCGAGTTCGCCAATAATCCCCGTCACGAGTTCAATTTCTGGTTTGACCCGGAAGCGGCGGAGATCGTTTTGCGCGCGCCTTGGAAGAAGATCGTCTGCACGCCGACGGATATTTCAATCAAGACTCACGTAACGCCGGCCATGATCAAACAAATCGAAGCCAGCGGGACCCCTCTGGCACACTACGTCTCTCGTTTTGCCATGTATTCACCCGGTGCCGATATTATGTGGGACGAACTCGCAGCCGCCGCTTGGATCGACCCGACTCTGATTACCAGGCGTGAAACTCGTTACATGGCGATCGACCTCGACCACGGGGCGGGATACGGCAACACGCTGACGTGGACTGAAAAAGACAAGCCGCCACTGGCTGGGCAACCGGTCGAGATCCAGGTGGATTTGGATTTGGAAAAGTTCTATCGAATGTTCGTAAGCTTGATGACTGCGTCCACTCCTGTTGCCCACTGATTAACCTTTACGGTTTTTATTTCTGCTGCACAGCGGAGGGTTGATCCCGCAACTGATATACAAATTGCCGCAGCTCGTGCCGCTCGTGGTTAAGTTCCTCTTCTTTCTCCTTCGAAATCTGCGCGTAGAGTTGCAGCTCCGCTCGCGCCTTCGAAGTCTCTCCCGCCCGCCGGTAGGCCTGCACCAGGCGATAGTGCGCCTCTTCCAGCTTCGGCGAGGCCGCGATCGCTCGTTGATATTCGGAAATTGCCTTGGAAAAATCCTTCTGCTCTGAATATAAAACACCGAGTTGCAGGTAAGCGGGACCAAGCTTGGGATCAAGATGGATAGCCTTCTCCAGCAAGGCTTCCACTTGCGCCACGTCTGCAACTTCCTCCGGGGACTGCCGCCGCTTCCAAAGACTTGCCGCGTAATAATAATTGGCTAAGGCATTTTCTGGCTGAAGCCTGGCAAACCGCGCGAGTCTTTCCACAACCGCTTCTGACTGAGCGGTCTCGACAGCTTGCATTTCTCCCATGAAAAGGTAGGGGGCCGAATCGTCGGGATCCAAATCCGACGCCTCGCAGAGACGCTGTACTGCTTGGTCGTAGGAGCCGCGAACGTACCAAGCCCCGCCGAGGCCGGCCAGCATCCGGACGGAATGTGGGAACATTCGATTGCCTTTTGCAAAAACTTCGATGGCCGGCTCCGCCGCGCGATGCATCAGGAGTTCGGCTCCCCAATCGAAAAGATTGGATTCGCTGGGGTTCAGCTCCGCCGCGCGCTGATACTCTCGAACTGCTTCCAGCGGATCGCCCCGTTTCTCGTCCGCGTCTGCAAGCGAGTGGTGCCGTCCGGCCTCGTCCTCGTCTGTGCTGCCCCGCGGTGCCTTCCTCAGCGCAGCGGTCGCCTTGGCCAGCGCATCCCTGTTCCTCACGATCGCATCGGAGCCGTGTCCGCCAAGATTCGTGGTATCGGTGACACCAGCCACGGTGAAATGAGGTTCGTCGAAAAATTCAGGCCGCCCTGCAGAAGAATTCTGCGGCTCGGATGTTTTTGTATATCCGATAGTGAGGTCCATCGTTCTGGATTCTTTCTGTCCAAGAACAAACGAACTGGAACTTATGCCGCTGTAGCCAGGCATCTCCGCGCGCACTGTGTAAACACCTTGCCGAACCGATGAAAAACGATAGATGCCCGCCGAATCGGTCCGCACGGTGAGCGTTTGGAAATCCATGGCCTGAAGGCATACCGTGACGCCAGCAACCGGATGGTTGCCCGAGTCTCGCACAACTCCCTGCAATATCGCGGTCCCCGCGGAGTCGGGCTGTACCTCAAAAGATTGCCCCTGAACCGTCAACGCGCCAAATACCGCGGTCAGCGCCAAGATGCAGGGCGCGAAGCGACGGTGGTTTGCGGTGACACGGAAACGGTCCATAAGCCAAGCGCAAAATCGAAGAGGCAAACGAAATCAGTCGTGCAGGCTGGTCCGCATTTTAGTCGCTCGAATCGCGATCCGCAATCCACCGGGAGTGTCGGGGAGGAGTTACACCTTGAAAGTCTCGCAAGAATGTTGGTTTATCGCGGAAGTTGCGCCAGCATGCTCTGCGCCTGCACGTGATCTGGATGCTGCTTGAGGAGTTCGAGCAGGACTCCGCGAGCTTTGTCCGGCGCGTCTTCCACGCTGTAGACCCTGGCCAGATTCAAATAAGACTGATCGAAAGCTGGGGCGACGCGGATGCACTCTTCGAAGCTGGCGACTGCTTCATCTCGCCTCTCGGTGCGCAAATAAAGTATTCCGAGGTTGTTCAAGGCTTCCGGGTAAGTGGGACGAGCCTTCAAGGCTCTCTGCAGATACTCGTAGGCACGCGGGGTGTCATTGGCTTGCGCAAAGACCATCCCTAGCCCGTAGTTCGCCTCAGCATCCGTGGAGCTGACTTCGAGAGCACGTTCAAATGTCTTGCGAGCCTCGTCCCAGTTCTTGAGCAGGCGATACGCGTTGCCCAGATTGTTGAGGGCGATCAGATGATCGGGGCTCAACCGCACGGCCTCTTGAAAGCACCGTCTCGCTTCATCCGGGCGGCCTTCCCGCGTGGCCAAAAGCCCTAGGTTGTTCCAGGCGTTCGCAAGAGTATCGGGATAGCTCGCAGGAAGTCTGAGCGCGTGTTCAAAACTCTCCCGAGCCTCGACCGTCTTCTGCAGGTTCAGATAGGCGCTTCCCAAACCGTAGAACGCTTCAGCGCTCGATGGATCGTCGCGAAGAGCAAGCTGGAACGACGACACGGCTTGCTCGTAATAGCCTCGTTGAAAAAACACAGAGCCGTAGGAGAGATAATTTCGCCCGAACTCAAATGTTTCGGTCACTCCAGGAAACGGCAACGCCCGCGCCAATCGCTCTGCATCGGTTTGAGGAATGTGCCGATAGTCGTATTCGACGTGCTCCGCATTCAGCGCCCCCTGATAAATCCTGACGATGTCGCCACGACTGTCGATTAAAAATGAGGTCGGCAGCCCAAGGTCACGATGCCGGTCAAACAGATAACGGTAGAGAATGTTGTAGATACCAGCTACATCATCCGATCCGCGAAGGATGGGAAACGAAAAATGCCGCTCGCGAGCCAGAGCTGCCAAACTTACGGCATCGGCAGGATCGTCTACGTTCACGGTGAGCAACTGAAGGCCCTGAGCCGTCCACCGCGTATGAACCCGGCTGAAAATCTTCAGATCCTCCTGGCAGCTCGCCGATTTTGTAATCCAGAAATTAAGCAGCAGCGGTTTTCCGCGAGACGCGGCTAGAGTGCGAACGTGTCCCGCCAAGTCGGACAAAAAGAAGTCCGGCGCGGAAACAGGCGTCAGCAACCAGGTCTCAACTATCGTAGGAAGTGGTTCGATTGATGGCGCCGGAGCATTCACAAACTGGCTGCGCGATGAGGCTTGCGTTCTGAACGGTTCCATCCGGGCACCTTCCGCACCCTCTTCCACCCAAACTCTGTGATTAGGCGAAAGGTCATGAAAATCCTGTACCAGTCCGCCCGGCCAGCGGATCGATGCGCGCACCGGGCCTTTGGCCTCTCCCAAGCCAAAAAACACTTCCTTGCTGTGCTGTGAAAGAAATCCTGATCCCGCTTGAAGCATACGAGTCTGGCGTCCGGATTCTGTTGTCACCGTAACCTCCGCTCCGATGGCATCACGGTTGCTCTTCGTGCCGTGCAGCCGGAAGGCAATCGATGGCGGCAGATTGTCGATCACGTTCTTCAACACTCGCAACTGCGGACCGTTGCGGTTTTTCAGGAGCACTTCCTGCCGTCCATCTTGATCGAAATCGGCAAGGGCAAACGCCCTGCCGTCCTCGAGAAAGTCCAGTCCCACCACGCCAGAAACATCGGAAAACGTTCCATCACGGTTGTTCGCATAGAAAACGTTCCGCTCGAAGCCGCTCCAGGTACCATCTGCCCGGATGAGTTCGTTGATGGCATTCCATCCCTGTTCGTAATCGCGAGAGAGCTTTGCGTGATCAGGCGAATTGGCAACCACTTGCCGCCAAAAAAAGCTGTTCAGGTCCTGCCGGGATGCTCCGGAAACCATTCCATTCGCGATGTAGAGATCAGGAAAGCCATCATGATCGAAATCAAACGCATCGCTCGACCACGCCCAGCGGCCCATTCCAACTCCGGCGGAAGCTGTTCTATCTTGAAAAATGCTCCCGCCATTTCGAAATAACGAATTGCCCATGGCGTGTTTCCGGTAAAGAGCCCGCACTTCTTTCGATGTGTCTTTTTTGAAGATGTCTTGCGCGGAAATTCGTTCACCGGCAGCCGTCCACATATCACCGACATAAATATCTTCAGCGCCGTCATTGTCGAAATCGAGCCAACAGACGCTCATGCCCGCGCCGATGTCCTCAACTCCTGCCTGCGCGGCAACATCGGTAAAAGTTCCATTGCCATTGTTGCGGTAAAGGTTCTTGCGGCCAAAATCGTTCACCACATAAAGGTCGGGCCAACCATCGCGGTTGTAATCGCTCCATCCGCAGCAAAAACTGTAACGCGTGTTGTTCTCGCTCAGGCCCGATTCCGCGGTAACGTCGCGAAAGGTTCCGTCGCGATTGTTCCGCATCATAAAGTTGGGAGGACCATTCTCAGCATCATGATAAGGAACGGGATACTTGTATTGGTCGGTTCCCTGGTAATAGACGTAAAGACAAAAATAAATGTCCAACCACCCGTCGCGGTCATAGTCGGCAACCGCCGCGCCCGTAAAGGTTCCCCGGGTAGGCTTGGCGAACTGGAACGCATCGAGCTTCTGGCGGAACATGCCGCCGCCCTGGTTCAAGAACAGAAGCGGGCCGCTCGCGCGCACCACGATTACATCCTGGCGTCCATCGTTGTCGAAGTCGGCAAAGAGCGCACACGCCGTGTTGTCCAGTATCCCTAAGCCAGACGATTCCGTGATGTCTTCGAACGTGCCATCTCCCCGGTTTCGATAAAGCCGGTTAGGAAGACCTCCAGGCTGGCAAACGTAGAGATCGTCAAAGCCGTCGTTGTCGATGTCGGCAACCGAGACTCCATTGTGTCCGTAAATGTCGATGCCGCACGCACCGTCGAGAACCGTTCTCCAGTAATCAACTCCGCGAAGTAGTTGCGCAGAGTGCGAAGCATTGCCGCCGAGAACTGGAGTGGTGATGTCGACGAAAACCGGAGAGGGGGAGCGGCTTCGTGTCTCGTCCAGTGCCTGCCAGCTTTGGAGCCGAAATTCTCCAGGCGCGGATGAAGACGAAATCCATTCGAGGTCCCAATACCCCACGCGCTGCTCGCGGTAGAAACCACTGCCGGAGCCCACCAACTCGTAACGTACGCGGGTCTGCATACGCTCGGGAAGTTGGGGAGGAGCCACTGCACTCGCCGCAATGCTCGTCACCTGAAATTCAGCGGTCGTGATATTGGAGAAAACGCTCATGGCCGCTTGCAATTCCTGAACAAAAGCATCTCGCCCGAGATTAGTGCGAGAGGAGAATTTATTTTCGAGGACTTCAAGCGGTGACCCGGAACGCACGAGCCGCGAGTCAACCGGACGTAAGAATGACCCTGAAAAATCCAGCGCCAAAACTTTCTTAATCGCCTCCACTTCCCGCGGAGATCGAAGCAAGCTCGATCTCCATTCCGCAAGAATCGCTGAGATCTGGTCGTGGTACTTTTCTGTGATGAAATCATCTAGTCCCGCTTGCGCTTTGAGGAGCAAAGCGTCGAGCGGTCTTTCCGCTCGATAGCGAGGACGCAGATAGAACTCACCCTCGGATGAAAGCGTGCCGGGAGAAGCGATAGGAAAAATAGAGGGAAAGCCGAAACCGCGAAGCCGAGCGGGGACCAGCGCCGCAGAAGCGCCCTGGCAGCAGCGTACAAGAAAATCGCGGCGGCTCGGGTCAACTAGCCTTGGGTCAACTGGATGAAGATCGACCAGATGCCGCGTCTTCCCTGCACGACTCAGAGCGATGCCCCCGCATATTCAGGTGTAGCACCGAAATCTAACAGCCACACCTGAGCCCGTCAAGGTTGGGCACAGCGCCCGCCAGAAGTTCTATCGCAAGCGGATGCACGCGTACCGTCAACGCGTGCCGGCGTCGAACTGAAATACCGTCTCACTGCGAAATGTTTCCCCTGGTTTCAACTCCGTCGAGGGAAAGTTCGCGTGGTTCGGAGAGTCAGGGAAATGCTGCGTCTCCAGACAAAGCGCGAAGCGCGCCTTGTAGACCCGGCCGTCTTTCCCGGTGATCGACCCATCCAGATTGTTTCCTGTGTAGAGCTGCACTCCCGGTTCAGTGGTGAGCACTCGCAGAATCCGCCCAGTCGTCGGCTCGTAGACTTCGGCCGCCTCGACCAACTGGCCCGGCGGATGATCCAGTACAAAATTGTGGTCGTATCCTTTACCGAGATGCAGTTGGGCATCATCCGCGTCGATCCGCTCGCCGATGGCATGCGGCGTTCGAAAGTCGAACGGCGTGCCTTCCACAGCCTTCAGTTCTCCCGTCGGAATCTGAGTTGCATCCGCAGGAGTGAAGCGGGAAGCATCGATCTTCACAACATGCCCCAAGACATCGCCCTTCCCCTGGCCTGCAAGATTGAAATAGGAATGGTTGGTCAGGTTGAGGACGGTGTCTTTACCGGTGGTAGCCGAGTACCGGATTCGCAGAGCGCTTCCATTCAAGGTGTACCGCACGGTTGTCGTGAGCGTGCCGGGAAAGCCCTGATCGCCATCCTTGCTCACATAGGTAAGCTCTACTCCATCCGGGACCTTTTTGGCCGTCCACACCACTTTGTCGAACCCGCGGGTTCCTCCGTGCAGCGCGTTGTCGCCATTGTTCTTTGGAATAGAATAGGTCTTTCCGTCGAGCTGGAAACTGCCATGCGCGATACGATTCGCGTAACGGCCAATAATCGCTCCGAAATAAGGCGTCTGCGCGATGTACTTGTCGACTGAATCGTAGCCCAGCACCACATCGTCGACCTTTCCGCTGCGATCCGGCGTACGTAGGGAAACGATGATCCCTCCGTAGGTCATAATGCGGACTTCGAGTTTGCCATCCGCCAATGTGTAAAGATCGACGGCAGTTCCCTCGGAGGTGTGTCCAAAGGCTTGCTTGGAAACGCTTGTCTTCCCTTGCATGGATATCGTGAGCATAATCAGAATAGTGAAAATTGCAAACAAGCAGTTGCCGTTGTTTGAAAGCATGGTTCCTCTTTCCATCTGCGGTTTTCTCTGCATGGATCGGCTTCCTGGGCAGTATATTCTAAAGCTTGCGGTGCGCTTGACACAGACTTCTACCTTGCATACAGTCTGTGAGTTCAAGAATCGCGATAAGGACTGAGGAACCATGAAACGCGTTGCAGCTTATCGCGCGCCATATCCGGGCACCCAGCCGAATCATCTGCATCCGCCGTATGTGTCCTCGATCAAGCGTGCGCCCACAAGACCGCCGGTCCCGATTCCTTACACTCTGTCCGAGCTCACGGGGCCGTCATTCGAACCGGAAATCGTCGCGCCTAAGGCCAGCGATTTGACGCGCCAGCACTCAGCGGAGCCGCTCGGCGAGCGGATCATCGTGAGCGGTCGCGTGCTCGACGAGAACAACCGTCCCCTGGCGAACACGCTGGTGGAAATCTGGCAGGCGAATGCCGCGGGCCGATACCTGCACGCAGTCGATCAACATGATGCACCGCTTGATCCGAATTTCACGGGGTGTGGACAAGCCGTCACCGACGCCGAGGGCAGCTATCGCTTCGTCACCATCCGTCCCGGCGAGTATCCCTGGCGCAATCATTACAACGCATGGCGGCCGGCGCACATTCATTTTTCTCTCTTCGGTCCGGCGTTTGCTACGCGCCTGGTGACGCAGATGTACTTTCCCGGTGATCCGCTGATTCCGTTTGACCCAATCTTCAACTGCACGGCGGACGAAAAAGCCCGCAACCGTCTGATCTCCTCATTCGATTGGGAAACTACCATGCCGGGACTTGCGCTGGGTTACCGCTTCAACGTCATCTTGCGTGGGCGTGACGCCACGCCGATGGAGGAATGAGTGAGTTTGCAGGCGACTACGTCGCAGACGGTCGGTCCGTTTTTCAAGATTGGTTTCGAGTGGCTATACCGTGACAGCCTGGCTGCCGAGGGCGTCTCAGGCACTCGCGTCACCATTCAGGGGCGAGTTCTTGACGGCGACGGAATTCCTGTGTCAGACGCGATGCTGGAAATCTGGCAAGCCAATGCGCACGGGAAGTATGCGCACCCGGAAGACACTCAAGACAAGCCTCTGGAGCCTGGTTTCAAAGGATACGGCCGTGTGCCAACGAGCGCAGACGGGCGGTTTCGTTTTGCCACGATCAAGCCGGGGCGGGTGGCCGGTCCCGACGGCAACCCGCAGGCGCCGCATCTTCTGGTCGCGGTATTCATGCGCGGAATGCTGCGGCGACTGGTCACTCGGATCTACTTCCCCGACGAACCGGGCAATGCCGCTGACCTTATTCTCAATCTGGTGGAACCGGCGAGGCGCTCGACTTTGATCGCGAAGAATACCGCTGGCGATCCCGGTACGCTGGAATGGAATGTTGTTTTGCAGGGAGCGGACGAAACGGTATTCTTCGACTTGGGGTTATAGACCCACCTAGATGGCCTTGCTAGATCCACTGTTCGGTTCACCGGCGATGGGCGAAGTCTTCTCGGACGCCGCACGCCTCCAGCATATGCTGGACTTCGAGGCCGCGCTGGCGCGCGCTGAGGCCCACTGTGGTGTGATTCCCGCTGCCGTAACCCATGCGATTGCTTCGAAGTGCAAGGTGAAACTGATCGACGCCAATGCGCTCGCCGCTGCGACGGCCGAGTCGGTTAATCCCGCGATACCGTTGGTGAAGCAGCTCACGACGCTGGTCGCGAAAGATGATCCTGAAGCGGCGCAATTCGTTCACTGGGCCGCAACCAGCCAAGACGCGAACGATACCGGTTTGGTTCTGCAGATCCGCCAAGCGCTCGACATCCTTGAAGCTGATCTGGATGTCCTCTGCCGGGGTCTGGCCCAATTGGCTCAGACTCACCGTTCCACGCCGATGGCTGGCCGCACTCTTATGCAGCATGCGCTGCCTACAACTTTCGGTGTCAAGGTTGCCGGATGGCTGGACGCCGTGAATCGCCATCGCGACCGCCTCGCTGAGACCAGGGCACGTGTGCTGGTTTTACAGTTTGGCGGCGCGGTTGGAACGCTGGCGGCTCTGCATGAGAAGGGATTGCAGGTGGCCGAAGCGTTGGCCTCAGAACTCCAGCTCGGAGTTCCAACCATGCCATGGCACACCCAGCGCGACCGGGTAGCGGAAGTGGCAACCGTGCTCGGTCTTTGCACCGGCACCTTAGGAAAAATGGCTCGCGATATTTCCCTTCACATGCAAACCGAAGTCGCGGAAGTGTTCGAACCCGCCGGCCCCGGCCGCGGCGGTTCCTCGACCATGCCGCACAAGCGTAATCCCGTGAGTGCTGCAGTAGTATTGTCGGCAGCCACGCGGGTTCCCGGCCTCGTCAGCACCATGCTGAGCGCCATGGTGCAGGAAGATGAACGCGGTCTTGGCGATTGGCACGCAGAATGGGAAACGCTCCCGGAAATCTTCCGTCTGACCGCCGGAGCGCTCCATCAACTGGCGACGATTGTCCCTCACCTCGAAGTCGACGCGGCGCGGATGAGGCACAATCTCGATGCGACACGGGGTCTGATCTTTGCCGAGGCCGTCACCACGGCGATGGCAGGGCACATCGGCGAAGCCGCCGCTCACAGGCTGCTGGAAGAGGCGATCCGGCAGACGCGCGAGTCGGGAAAGCATCTCCGTGAAGTGCTGGCCCATAACCATGCCGTAACCGAACGGCTGACCTCAGCGGAGTTGGATCGCCTGTTCGCTCCGGAGAACTACCTCGGCGTCGCCGAAGAGTTGGTGGATCGCGTCATCGATGACAGTCGTAAGCATCGATAAATCAATGTAGAAGAGGCATGAAATGCCGTTTATCGATGCCGGAGAACTGAAGACGCATTACGCGCTAACCGGCGACCGGGAGCCGGTTTTAGTGTTTTCCAATTCACTGGGCACCGATTTTTCCATGTGGGACCCGCAGATGGCGGAGTTGCAACGGTGCTTCCGCATTCTGCGTTACGACACTCGCGGACACGGACAGTCCTCTATAACACCGGGCGAATATACAATCGAGCAACTGGGTCGCGATGTAATCGGTCTGCTGGATTCCCTTCACCTCGACCGTGTACATTTCTGTGGGCTCTCGATGGGTGGCATGATCGGCATTTGGCTGGGGATTCACGCCCCGAGCCGCCTGTATCGTCTGGTGCTCTGCAACACTGCAGCTCGCATTGGCACCACAGAGATGTGGAACGCGCGCATCACAACTGTCCGCAAAGACGGCATGAGATCGGTGGCTGCCGCGGTTATCGAGCGGTGGTTTACGCCGGGGTTTCGGGCATCGTCTCCGGAGAAGGTGGCCCGGGCACAGCAAATGCTTGAGAATTCGTCCCCGGAAGGTTACGCGGCATGTTGTGCCGCGATCCGCGACATGGATCAGCGCGAAGCCGTGGCGAAGGTCAAGGCCCCGACGCTTGTGATCTACGGCGGAAGTGATTCGGTTATACCTCCTTCCGATTCTCATTTTCTTACCGCCCAGATTCAAGGAGCTGCCGAGCTTGAACTGCCTGCTGCACATCTCTCGAATGTGGAGCAGGCCGATGCGTTCACGGAGGCGGTGAGTAATTTCCTTTCCAGTAAGCAGACGCGAGGCCGCACATAATGGATGACACCAAGCGCTACCAGCAGGGCATGAAAATCCGGCGCGCTGTTCTCGGCGATGAACACGTGGACCGAGCCGTCGCCGGGACAACCGACTTCAACCGCGATTTCCAGGACTTCATCACCCGCAACGCCTGGGGCGAGGTATGGTCGCGCCCCGGCCTTCCCCGCCACACGCGCAGCTTGCTGACGCTCGCCATGATGGTTGCTTTGAACCGCGGCGATGAATTCCGCATGCACGTGAAGGCTGCCTTTAACAACGGGGTCACCCGCGACCAGATTAAAGAAGTCCTGTTGCAATCCGCTATCTACTGCGGCGTGCCGGCGGCGAATTCCGCCTTTCACATTGCGGCCGACGTTTTCAAAGAAATGAATGACAAGCCCAAGACAAATTCGAAGAGGAGACGGCCATGACCGAAGTGCAGCTTCTCATCGGTGATCGTGATGCCGCCGCAACCACTGCGGCAACATTTGTCCGGCAAAACCCGATTTCGGGTGAGATTGCCACACGCGCAGCCGCTGCCGGCGCTGACGATGCGATCGCCGCCGCGGAAGCGGCCGCGGAGGCTTTTCCTGCCTGGTCTGTGCTCGGCCCTCATGAACGGCGTAAAAAGCTCCTGCGCTCCGCTGACTTGCTCGAAGCTCGCACCGCCGATTTTATTTCTGTCATGATGGATGAGATCGGCTCTACGGCCGGATGGGCGGGTTTCAACGTTTATCTAGCGGCCCAAATGCTGCGCGAAGCCGCATCGATGACCACCCAGGTCTCAGGCGAGGTCATTCCCTCAGAGATTCCCGGAAGCCTCGCATTTTCGATCCGGCAGCCGGTGGGCGTCGTCCTCGGGATCGCGCCCTGGAACGCCCCGGTCATTCTCGGAGTGCGTGCGATTGCTGTGCCGCTCGCCTGCGGAAATACGGTGGTTCTGAAGGCGTCGGAAGTTTGTCCAGCGACGCATCGTCTGATTGGGACAGTTCTCCGCGAAGCGGGGCTGGATCACGGAGTGGTCAACGTGCTGACTCACGATGCCGCCGGTGCTTCGGCGATTGTCGAGACCCTCATCGCCCATCGCGCGGTGCGCCGCGTGAACTTTACCGGATCAACGCGTGTAGGAAAAATTCTTGCCCTTACTGCGGCGAAGCATCTGAAGCCCATTCTTCTCGAGCTGGGAGGTAAAGCTCCGCTCATAGTTCTCGACGACGCCGACCTCGACGCTGCTGTGGACGCTGCGGCGTTCGGAGCGTTCATGAACCAGGGCCAAATCTGTATGTCCACCGAACGCATCATCATTGATGAGAAGGTGGCGGACGCCTTCGCCCAGAAATTCGTCGCCAAAGTGAAGACTCTGCCGTGTGGCGATCCACGAAAAGGTGAGGTCGTGATCGGCGCGGTCGTTGGCATGCCTACGGTCGATCGAGTACGCGGGCTTGTGAAGGATGCGGTATCTCGGGGCGCGAAAGTTCTTTTGAGCGGTGACTCGCGGGGCACGATCATGCCCGCAGTGATCGTCGACTACGTCACTCGAGACATGCAAATCTTTCGCGAAGAGTCCTTCGGCCCCTCGGTCTCCATCACCCGATTCAAAAGCGTGGAAGAAGCGATCACGCTGGCGAACGATACCGAGTACGGACTTTCGTCCGCCGTCTTCGGGCGCGACATTGCTCGCGCCGTGGAGGTTGCCAAGCGCATCGACTCAGGCATGTGCCACGTGAACGGACCGACCGTACACGACGAGGCGCAAATGCCTTTCGGCGGTGTGAAGGCCAGCGGCTACGGCCGTTTCGGAGGAAAAGCCGCGGTTAACGAATTCACAGAGTTGCGCTGGATCACGATCCAGACGACTCCCCGGCACTATCCTTTCTAGAGCCGCTTTCGCTCGGTTACGCTCGCACCGCACGCTCGGCCACCAGCGAACGCACCGCATGCGCGATCTTGTCTTCATTCGGCAGCAGGTAGTTCTCGAGCGGCTCGCTGTACGGCACCGGTGCATCCAGAGCCGTGACCAGGACGACGGGTGCGCGCAAATATTCAAAACCTTTCTCCGCAACTTCGGCGGCGATCACCGCAGCGGCCGACGAATGGCGCGGAGCCTGATCCACCAACACCAGCCTCCCCGTCTTCTTCACAGACTTGATGATGGTGTCCACATCCAAAGGCGCGAGCGTTCGTGGGTCGATAACTTCAACGCTCATGCCTTCGCGCGCAAGTTGATCGGCTGCGGCCAGGGATTTCCTGACCATCCACCCCGTGGCAACAATCGTAACGTCGCCGCCCGTGCGCTTGATGTCGGCGACGCCGAAGGGCACAACGTACTCGCCCTCGGGCACATCGCCGGTGTCGAGCGTCAGCATGTAGTGGTGGAGATATACGACCGGATTGTCGTCGCGAATTGCTGCCGCCATCAGTCCCTTCGCATCCGCCGGCGTGGAAGGAAGCGCTACTTTCAACCCCGGGATGCCCATCATGGTGTGATACAGACAATTGGAGTGCTGCCCACCCCAGCCGGCGGCGAATCCGTAGCCGGCTTTCAGCACCAGCGGAACTTTCACCCGTCCCCCCGACATGTATCGCAAGCGCGGAGCCTCGTTCAGCACCTGGTCCATCGCCACCAGCATGAACTCGCTCATCCAAAGCTCGACGATAGGACGCAATCCTGTTATCGCCGCGCCCACCGCGATGCCAATCTCTGCCGTCTCGGAAATGGGTGCAATGCGAACGCGATTCCTGCCGAACATCTTCAGCATAGGGTCGCGCTCGGTCATGGCCATGTTCTGGCCGTAGAAAACCACGTCCACATCCCGCTGCATTTCTTCGATGATGGCGGTCGCCATCGCTTCTCCGTACATCATTTCCTTAGCCATGCGGTCTCCTAGGCGTAGACATAGTTCGTGGCTTCTTCGGGTTCGGGATGCGGGCTAGAGAGTGCAAACTGCACGGCATCGTCCATTTCCAAGCGGGCGCCGGCCTCAAGTTCCTGGAGTTTTTTCTCTGTGAGGACGTTCTGGGTTAGCAAACGTGCGCGGAAGCGAGAGATGGGATCCCGATCCTTGGCCGCTCGGTACTCTGCCTTGTTTCCGTACACTCCAATAGCTTCGTGTTCGGGGAACTGTGTAGGCACGGGAGGCACGGTGATGGCGTTGCCGTGCGCACTGAGCCGGTAGAACTTCGATTCGATAAGACTGGGGCCGAGTCCGGCGCGGGCTCGTTCTGCGGCCTTGGAAACTGCATCGTAAACCAGCAGCGGATCCGTGCCGTCGACGGTCGCGCCCGGTATGCTGAATGCAGCCGCTTTCTGAGAAAGCGGATCGCCGGCTTGCGCATTGGCGTCTTCCAGGCTGATGTGGGTATACGCCTGGTATTCGTTGTTCTCTAAGATGAACACGACCGGTAGCTTCCAGACTGCTGCTATGTTCAGGGTTTCGAAAAACGCTCCTTGCTTGCTCGCTCCGTCTCCGAAGAAGCAGTAGACGATCTGTCCTGTGTTCTTAACCTGAGCCGTTAAAGCGGCGCCCGCAGCATGGGCAATGCTTTGACCGACCATGGCGGAAGTTCCGGGGAAGTACCGTTCGGGATCGGCAAGATGCATGGAGCCGCCAAAACCCTTGCACAGCCCATCTTTCCGTCCGTAGAGTTCCGCCATCATTTTTCTAGGTGGCGTGCCGAGCACGAGGGGTTGAGCATGGCAACGATAAGTGGGCATCGCAAAGTCAGTAGCTTTGCGCGTGGCCAGCGCCCCAACAACCGAAGCTTCCGCCCCGTCGGCAAGATGGGTGTGGCCGCGCATCGCTCCGGGATGTTCGAGAAAGGTGCGTTTGACGCGCTCTTCAAATTCGCGAATCCGCGTCATCTGCGTGTAAATCCAGATCAACCGGTCTTTCCCAAGAGCATTTTCATTTGGCATTGCACTGCTCCTTTTCCGCAGGGACCGCATCACCCGGCTGGCCGATGTGACATAGAGGCCCGCCCACTGGAACCTGGACGTTTTCTCCCGCGACAATCTTCAGCAGGACGCCCGCAATCGGAGACTCCAGTTCGTAGCTCACCTTCTCGGTTTCCAACTCCACGATCGCCTCACCTATTTCTACAAGGTCTCCCTCGTTCTTGAGCCAGCGCAACACGCTGGCTTTCGTCGTCGGGATGCCGCCAGTCTTTGGAACCTTCAACGTCGTAAGAATGACAATGCCTCCCGTTCACACCTCACCGCCAAGCCAACCGGTTGCCTCAATGGACTTCACGGTCCACCGTCGCCCAATACGGTTTGCGCATCGCTTTGCGGTCGAACTTCCCGGCTGGAGTCTTGGGGATTTCCGAGTGAAATTCCACCGACTTGGGACACTTCACGCCACCCAGCCTTGCCTTGCAGTGGGCGATGATTTCGGTCTCCGTGAGCGATTCACCGCGCTTCAAAACGATCAAAGCCTTGACCGCTTCTCCCCACTTGTCGTCAGGCACTCCGATGACGGCACACTCCTGAACCTGCGCAAGGGCCATGATGCCCGCCTCGACCTCCGCACAGTAAACGTTAAAGCCTCCGCTGATAATCATGTCTTTCTTGCGGTCTACAATATAAACGTATCCATGTTCATCGATATATCCGACATCGCCGGTGTGGTGCCAGCCGTGGCTGCGGATTTCGGCTGTGGCTTGTGGCAGGTTATGGTAGCCGGCGGTGACGAGCGTGCCGCAGGCCACGATTTCTCCAACCTGGTGAGGAGGAAGAATGCTACCGGCATCGTCCATGACGGCGAGGCGAACCGACGCGGTAGGCCTTCCGCAGCTGCGCAAACGTTCTGGGTGCTCGCCGGCCGCGGCCGCGGCTACCGTGCGCGCATCGAGCCAGGTGAGAAGCATGGGCGCTTCGGTTTGTCCGTAGGACTGACACATGCAAGGGCCAAATACTTCTACACCTTTCTTGAGCTTATCGGGTGATACGGGAGAACCCGCCAGCAGAAAAACGCGCAGGCTTGAGTAATCGAACTTATTCACGTCCGGATGAGCGAGCAGTGCGTAAAACGCGGTCGGAGGAAGGAACAGATGCGTCGCGCGATAGTGTTCAATCGCCGCCAATACCTGCGATGCTTCGAATCCGGGCAAGACGACGTTCGTCCCGCCCAGTGCGAACATCGTGAAAGCAACCACGCCGGCGGCGTGCGAAAGCGGAGCAGTGCAGAGGCAGACCGGCTCGGCGACTTCGCCCTCCCAGTAGTGGATGGCCATCTCGGTCATCGTGCCCCACGCAAGGTTGGTGACGCGGACACCGCGCGCCGGACCGGTCGTCCCCCCGGTGGGAACGAGGCCCATCATTTGATCCAGATTTCCGTGAGCATCAGCCCAGTCGAGATGTTTGTCATCATCGCTCCATGAGTTTCCAAGTTCCATGAAGCTTGCAAGCGAAGGATTGCCGGCGTCGGGACCGTCGATACAAATCATGTGCCGCAGCGAGGGAACGCGTTTGCGGATCTCTTCGACCTGCTCCCGGAAGCGGCTGTGATAGAAAAGCCACGCTGTCTCGGAGTAGTTCAGAAATTCCACGTTGGCGTCGGTGGCATTGCGAAAGTTGATGGGGACCCATGCGGCCCCGGCGCGCAGGATGCCCAACATACAGAACAGAACCGCTGCGTGATTATGGGAGTAGATGGCCGCGCGCTGTTCGTGCTCGACGCCACGAGCCAGCATCGTGCGGGCGATGCGCTCGCTGAAGGTGCGCGTTTCACCGTAGGAATACTGAGCATCCCCATCGAGGATCGCGATCCGGCCGGGGTGGAGATCCGCGCTCTTGTCGAAATAGTCGATGGCTCGCATCGTTTCCTGCGACTGCATGGCGCCCAGCGGCACGGTTAGCCATTTAATGCGACAGCCGTGCCTTGGAAAGACCGTGCGTCTCTAAAACGCCAAGAATTTCGCGATGCCCAAAGGCTTCCGCCGCCGAGGCGAAGCCCACCGTGCGCGGAGCAGCATGCACCAGGTTGTGGGCCGCGAATGCCTGTATGAGCGCGGTCTGGCGATAGCAACATGTGCCAAACACCACGCACTGCACGGAATCTGTGCTTCCACGGCCGGCGATCACATCAATGGTGCGATGCTCACGCGGGTTTTCTCGCGGCGGAGTACCGCCCGTTACAGCGTTCGCCATCTCTCCCAGCTTTCGCTGCTGTTCGGCAGGAGGTAGTGGACGGATCTGCTCCTCGAACAGCTTCTCCGTCGCCGCGACGCCTTCCATAATTTGGCGGTCGAGCAATCCTCCAAAGGACCGCACGTTGGCTATCTGCGGATGATCCTTATACCAGACCGGATGGGGGAAACCTCCCCAGGCCAGCGCGAGCTGAGTCTGGATGCTGCCGGGGACAACGACGTCGTACCGGGTGGCGCGCGGCCAGGGTTTGTACGCGTTCTGCTCCAGGAAGTAAGCGTCGGTTTGAATGACGGCGAAGATGGTCTGGGTCGAGCCAAAGGTCGGATTGCCCTTGAACATCGTGAGCACTTCCAGCGTGTCAATGCCGCGGTGGCTCTCCAGGCACAACCGAATTGCGGCGTCGCTCACTGCCGACATGTAGGCCGTGGCGGGAGCGGCCAGCAAACCGCGCTGGGCAAACTTGCAACCCCATTTGTTCGCCACGTCACGCAGCCAAGCCTGCTCGCCGCCAATGTCCAGATAGTGGCAGCCCGCATTCAGCGCCGCTTCAATCACCGCCGGGCCGTTGTAGATGAACGGCCCGGCAGTATTGCACACCACTTTCGCGCCGGCGAAGAGCTGAGTGAGCTCTTCGACGGAACCCTTGGTCTCGACGGTTTCATAGTTGGCGGTCTCAATGCCCGGCACGTGCTTCATCACATCGTCAAGCCGCGCGCGACTGCGGCCGGCGGCGATGAACGGCACATTGTATTCACGAAGAAATTCCGCGATCAAGCGGCCAGAAAAACCGTTGGCGCCGTAGATCACGACTGGCCTTTTGTCGCTCATGCTTTGTCCTCGCGGTGCGATCGTTCCCGCCGGATATCGATGACACAAACACTTCCAAGTGGGTGCCGAATGCGGTATCCTTTCGGGACCGAGGGTCAATTCTAGGCAAAAGTATCTTTTTGACTAGTAGGCACGTTTCGGTAACCTGATACCTCCCGGAGACTATCCTGTGGATCACTCCAATTGCCCCGTTAAGTTGACGGCTTCCATCATAGGCGGGAAGTGGAAACCGCCGCTCCTGTTCCATCTCGATGGCCGAACCCGGCGGTTCTGCGAACTGCAAAGGCTCATCCCTGGGTTGACCAAGAAGATGCTGACCCAGCACTTGAGGGAACTTGAGCGCGATGGAATTGTTCACCGGAAGGTGTATGCCGAGGTGCCGCCACGGGTTGAGTACTCGCTCACTCGCCATGGAGAAAGCCTGAAGCCGATTCTGAAGCTGATGTCGGCGTGGGGAACCAGGCATCGGTCACGATATGGTTTGACTACAGCGCGCCCTCAGAAGCGTGAAGGGCATGGCCATTCCGCGGATACGGTCGTGCCGGATGCACCGCTGAATTTGCCCTTGCCGCGCCTCGTCGCTGCGGGCGAAGAAATCCGGGCCAGCAAAACATCGTTATGAGTTCTCACCGTAAAGCTCTGCTTTCGCGCTACGACGATGTCTTCCTGCTCGACGGCGTGCGCACTCCGTTCCTGGAGTACAACACGGCTCTTGGGCTGGTGTCGCCTACCGACCTGGGAATCAAAGCGGCTCGAGAGGTCTTCCGGCGAAGCAGTGTGCCGCCCGCCGATGTAGACATTGTGGTAGCAGGGAACATGGCCCAGGCCTCCTTCGATGCCTATGTTCTGCCGCGGCACATCGCGCTCTACTCTGGGGTGCCGGTCGAAGTGCCCGCACATCTTGTGCAGCGGGTGTGCGGCACCGGTATCGAAGCCATTCTGCAAGCCGGGGACAATATCAAGCTGAAGAAAGCCGATTTGGCGCTTGTGGTGGGAACCGAGTCCATGTCGCGCAACCCGATTGCCGCCTACACTCACCGCGGTGGATTCCGCATGGGCGAGGTGGAGTTCAAGGATTTTCTGTGGGAAGCGCTGCTCGATCCCTGTCCGAATGAGACCATGGGTGGAACTGCCGAGAAGTTGGCGAAACAGTATGGGATCACTCGCGGAGAGGTCGACCAATTCGCTGCTGAGAGTTTTGCGCGCGCCATCGCGTCACAAGAGAGCTGCTTCCTGAGCGGCGAGATCGCGCCTCTCGCGACTGAAGTCTTCGAACTTCCCGGATATTCACGGCGCGGAATCAGTCTGCCACGCGGTGTCGATGGGCTGAGCAAAGACACTCATATCCGGCCCTCGTCGTTGGAAGTTCTCTCCAAGCTCAAACCGGCATTTGGCGGAGTGCAGACCGGCGGGAACAGCTCTGGAATCGTGGACGGCGCAGCGGCGGTCCTGATAGCTTCCAACGAATATCTGAAACAGCACAAGCAAGACCCGTTGGCGAGAGTAGTTGCCGGGACCGTGGTTGGTGTCCGCCCGGAGATCATGGGCATCGGGCCGGTGCCGGCGATTCAAACTCTGCTGGACTTGGCTGGACTGAGCCTGCCGCAAATCGATCGCTTCGAAATTAATGAGGCCTTCGGCGCGCAGGTTCTCGCCTGCCAGCGTGAGCTTGGCCTGGACCGCAACAGACTTAACGTCAACGGAGGCGCAATCGCTATCGGTCATCCGCTCGGTGCCACCGGAGTCCGCTTGGCGGTAACGCTCGCACGGGAGTTGAAGCGCTCGAACCTGCGTTACGGCGTTGCCGCGGCCTGCATAGGCGGCGGACAAGGCATCGCCTTGCTGGTGGAGAATCCTTCGGCCAGTGTCTGAAGCCAGGAACCCCCAAGCTTTCAGAAATCCTGGTGCAGAGCTGCTGATCCCACCCACTAAGGAACCGCATGCAAGGAACCATGATGCATTATCCGCTGACGCTCTCTCACAGCCTGGAGCGCGCGGGCAAATTCTTTCCGAATGCAGAGATCGTTTCCCGGCGGCCAGATCATACGTTGCACCGCTATACTTATGCCGACCTGTATCGGCGCGCGCGCGCCCTTGCGGAGGCTTTGCAGAAGGCGGGCATGGAGCGCGGCGATCGCGTGGCAACCCTGATGTGGAATCATCACGCGCATCTGGAAGCCTATTTCGGCATTCCGATCGCCGGCGGTGTGCTGCACACGTTGAACCTGAGGCTGGCGCCGTCCGAAATCGCCTACATCGCCAACCACGCGCAAGACCGGTTCCTGATCGTCGACGACGTTCTGCTCCCTCTGTACGCAAAGATCCGAGACTCGGTGCGATTTGAGCGCGTCATCGTGGTGGGGTGGTCGGGCTGCGGCGCCGCATCAGGGCACCCATCAGGCCTCGAAGACTATGAGGATTTCCTGAGTGCTGCCTCCGGCAGTTTTCGTTATCCCGATCTCGACGAAAACGAAGCCGCTTGCATGTGCTACACGTCGGGCACGACTGGAGTTCCGAAGGGAGTCGTCTATACCCACCGGTCCGTAATGCTGCATTCGTTTCTGCTCACCACAGTGGACAACTTCGGCATCTGCAACGCTGACAGCGTGTTGCCGATCGTCTCCATGTTTCACGTTAACGGCTGGGGGCTCTCCTACGCTGCAACCCTGGTGGGAGCGAAACAGGTTCTGCCCGGTCCGCATCTCAAGCCAGAAAGCCTGTTGGAGCTTTGCGAAAAGGAAGGTGTGACCGTTGCCGGAGGAGTGCCAACGGTCTGGCATAGCATTTTGGAATACCTGGATCGAAATCCTGGCAGGTGGAAATTGCCGTCTCTGCGAATTCTCATTGGCGGCGCGGCGCCGTCACTCGCGCTCATTCAGAGACTGCGGCAGTATGGGTGGAGCATGGTGCAAGGCTGGGGCCTGACTGAAAGCAGTCCGCAAGCGACCACCAGCCAAGTCAAGGCGCACATGAAGAATTGGTCCGAGGAACGGCAATGCGAAATCAAAGCGCAGGCCGGAATACCGGTTCCCTTCGTCGAAACAAGAGTTGTGAACGAGCAGGGCGAAGTTCCATGGGACGGAGAGACCATGGGAGAAGTGCAACTGCGCGGCCCTTGGGTGGCCGCAAGCTACTACAACCTGCCGGCGGAAAGCGATAAATGGACGACAGACGGATGGTTCCGCACCAGCGATGTGGGAACCATGAATGACGAAGGCTATCTAAGAATCGTGGACCGGACGAAAGATCTGATCAAGTCAGGCGGCGAGTGGATCAGCTCTGTCGACCTGGAAAACGCTCTGGTCGCGCATCCGAAGATTCGCGAAGCAGCGGTGATCGCAGTCGCCCATCCAAAGTGGCAGGAGCGCCCTGTGGCCGTCATCGTCGCGGACGACGGAGCGCGCTTGTCTGCGGAAGCGCTGCGCGAGTTCCTCTCGCCTAAGTTCGCAAAATGGCAGTTGCCGGATGCGTTTGTGTTTGTGGAGGAGCTGCCCCACACGTCCACGGGGAAATTGCTGAAGGCAGAATTGAGGCGCCGCTTTCGGGATTGGAAGTGGGAGGCGTGATTCGAATCGGGGTACGCCTCCACGGTTTGCGGAAAAAACTCGATGTTGCACTTGATTTTGGGTGGCGCAGTGCTTCAGCGCTGCGATAACTGCGGGGCTATCACACTCCTTCAAAACGAAAATTTCACTGAGAACTGCATCTGCCGCGGGTTGAGCATAGTTCTCGGCTCTCCGAAAGTAGCATTCGGAGCATTCGGAATTGAGACGGGCAAGAGTCCCAAGGCAAGCCATGCCGGTGGCGCAGCCGCAGCCTGCTCCGAGGCGCAAGACGCCGACGCCGCACCGCTCTGAATAGCTCGCGTCGTAGCGTCTTTATAGTGCTGCGGAACCGCCCCACAGAATGCCGGCGAGCCATAGATATAATTCACCTCGTCCACATTCTGCCGGTTGAACACGTTGAATGCATCTACTGTGAAATCGAGCCGCAGGTGCTCCCGAATCTGAAAATATCGCGACAAACGCAGATCGAAGGAATATAAAGGATCGCCAACGTAGGTGTTGCGGCCGATGGTGGTGTTGCAGTTCGATACGGTGGTGCAGATACCGCCCAGGCCTCCGACGCGGTCCGTGCTCAGTCCAGCCACGTCACCAAAAACATTCTCCCCGGCGAACAGCGTGAACGGCCGTCCGGACTGCAGCGTGATAATGCTGCTGAATTCGAAGTTCCGTGCAAAGCTCTCATGGGGCGCGTCGGCAGTGAAGTTCGCGACTAAGTGATGGCGAACGTCCTGGTTAGAGTTGCCACGTTCCGAAGCATAGTCGAATTGGTTGGGCGGCAGATTGATGAAGGTCGTGAAATTGCCATTGTCGATGGTGTGAGAATAAGTATAATTCGCGGTCAGGTTAAACAACTTGCCCATGCGCTCAACCGCCGTAATCGTAAGGCCATGGTAGACGGCGTTGGCTACGTCGTTGTTGTAGTCGAGAAGGCCGCCACTCAGCGTCGCCGGAGCGCCGACTCCCCCGGGTACGCCGAATTCCAACCCACTTGGATTGACGGGAAGCTGAGGATTAGGGGGTGCAAAAGGCGGGGGAATCGGGCTTGCGGGGCCTAGCCAATCGAAAAACGGGCCAAGGCCCAAGGGCCCAAGAATAGGTGTTCCGCCGCACGGGGTGAGCGAGCCGCTCGGATCAAGCAGGCCTTGAGCATAGTAAGGATTCGCTGGCTTGGCTGTGCCGTAAGGGCAGGGGACGTTAATGTTATTACCGCGGACAAGCTTGTGCGCCGATACGAAGAGATATCCCGCCTGGAGCGTGAGTCCCTTCCCGATCTGGCGATCAATTTCTAGGCTGGCTTGTTCGGCATAAGGAAGCCGCCCGGTACGCTGGATGCCACCGGAACCCACGCCGCAGGCCCCGGTCGGCGCCCCCGTTATAGGGTTTGCCGTGCAAGCTCCGGTCAGACTCACTGCAGGGTAGGCATTGGCGCCATCGCCGAGGATGCCGAGGGCCGTCAGGGCTGCGACGCTTATCGTCTGTTGTGTTGCGGTGCCGGGAAGTTGCGCGCAAAGACTGGCGGGCAAACCCAAAGCCGCGCAAGGGAGGGAAGGCGTGCCGGGGTACCCTGGATTTGCAGACAACTGCCAGCCCCCGCCGGCCGCCTTGCTTTGGATCATCGGAACGTCCACCCCCTGCAATCCGTTTGCGGCGCAACTGGGATCTGCGCTGGGGGGATTGCAGAAGTATCCGGGAAGCGCCTTCTGGTTTCCGGTGGTGAAGAAGAACGTCAAATTATTGCGATCGAAAAATATTCCGGATCCGGCGCGGATGACTGTTTTGGAGTCCGGAGAGTAGGCGAATCCGACTCGCGGTTGGAAGGTCCGGTAGTCGGGATCGATCGTGCTTCCCAACCCGGTTTCAAAATCCCACCGTAAGCCGTAATTTAAAGTCAGGTGGGGAGTGACTCGCCACTGATCCTGCGCAAAAAACCCCCAGTAGCCATGATTCAACGCGTAGGCATAATTGGAGTACTGATTCGTGGGAAATGCATTTGGCCAGCCGCTGCCGAAACCACCGCCGGTCGCCGGGGATGGAACATAACCGTTCACGAAGCCGGTTCGCGGAACCGCAACTCCCCAATACAAGAACGCCACACCGTCCGCTTGGGGCGCGAGCGGGCAGTTCTCAGGCACCGTTCCATACGTTCCGTTCGGGCTGAGGAGGTTCACGGTATCGGCGAACGCGTACAGGCAATCGAGATTCGGAAGCAGGATCCGCTCCGGCGTGAATCCTGGATAGTTGTTGTAACTCCAGACATAGTTCCCGTCGAATCCGAACTTGGCAACGTGATTGCCTTTGACCCAGGCGAGGGATTCGGATCCTTGTACCCGGCTCTCATAGATCGCATCATAGGTGCCGAAGTTGTGTCCGAACTCCAGGTCATTCACCACACTCAAATCGGGTTCGCCGGTCGCCCCGGGAAAATTGTAGTGCCGCCTTGAATACTGACCCAGGACGGTGTTGACCAGATTGGGCTTCAGCACTGAATCCAGCGTCCCCACCAGAGATTGGTCGCGAATGAAGAGATTGCGAGCGCCGCTCGGAGAGCCAATGCCGCCGCCATCTTCCGTGTTCCCGATCAGTTCCCCCAAGTCCCGGGCGTCCTCCACCACATAGCGAATCGCCACTCGGTTGTTTGGGTTGATCTGGTGATCGAGTTTCGCAAAGCCATAGTCGTTATTGACCGTCTTTAACACTGACTGGAGATAGTAGACAGGCGAACCAGTACATTGCGCTGGAGGAAGAGCGCAGCCTTCCGGGGAGAGTCCTAGGTAGGCCTTGGATTGATC